>Ga0214544_1010425_pt1 | contig 13678 bp, 6 predicted proteins | sample CNSS3metaG_FD_160074 | JGI IMG/M metagenome (GOLD analysis project Ga0214544, IMG submission 160074) | Root nodule microbial communities from cowpea collected in UCLA plant growth center, Los Angeles, California, USA - CNSS3 | ecosystem: Host-associated > Plants > Roots > Nodule | place: USA...
ATATATATATATATATATATATATATATATATATATATATATATAATCACCATTTTTCGATGACTGCAACCCCATATGGAATACATAAACTCAATAGTGGTATCAAAGCCGATGGTTCAGAATGACTGACCATATAACCATAACAAAAAGGATCACCATATGATGATGATTCGAGTGATTGACAACATAACCATAACAAAAAGGGGTCACTATACACCTAAGGGAAAATATACCATATGAAAAAGAAAAAAAAAAGGACTCACCCTTGAGGGGAGATTGTCACGAAAAATCTAAGTGTGAGTAAAAGTCTCACCTCTTCTAGAAAAGACAAAGTTAAACACTATATAGGATGGAAGACCCATAACCCCATTGCATTAATGTTTTGGGTTAAAAGTGGTGTCAAATGCCTTATATGTGTAAGACTAATGTCATATAGATATAATCACAATCTCTCAATGACTAAAACCCATATGATGAAATATAAATCCAACAGTGTAAATAGCTCTTTCTTTGTTGTCTTCATTGTTTTTGCTCACCATTTGTTGCGTGACCACATTGTTTGGTTGTTTTTCTATAATGACCATCATTGTTGGACTCAGTTCTCGTTCAAGCACTACACTCCTAGATTTGCATTAAAATTTTATATAATGATATGTTTGATTTATTTTTTATTGTATGTGTCATGATAAAAGCATGAAAAATGTATATTTAATGTTAGAAAACAATAGATTTTTTTTTTTAGAATTTTCTAAATAGTATAGGTAAGTGAAATAAATCTCTGAAATGTAAAAAAAAATGGGAGACAAACACCTAAAGAAATAGAAAAGAGATAGTAAATAGTGAAAAATTGAAATTGTTGGGATCCCTAACCTCTTCCCCTTCATTTAAGGTTTACAACAAAAGTTATGATCATTTCAAGTATTTTATCCACTAAATCTTTCCAAAACAAAACATATGACAAATATGTGCAATGTACACACTGTATAAACAAATATATAATAGTAGAAGTTAGCACAAAAAGTAAAAAATAAAAAAATTGACTCAAAAATCACGTTCTACCAGTTTTAATGATTTTTTTCAAAATTATTACTAGAGGTAAAAATTGAATTTTTGTGTTGCTCACTTATGGTTCAACCATGTTATCTTGTGTTGTTAACTCTTGATTTAAATTTTAAGGTTGTTTAAAAGAATGTAAGAACTACTAAAATGATTCTTTTTTTTTTTAAATTCCATAATAGGTTGGATGAAAAAATCGTAACCTATTCATGATTATAGACAAAAAATTATTGTTTATAGTTATGAATAAACTATGACTTTTCTTATCCAACTGTAGCCTATCATCATTTTTTTTATAAATATTTTTTAAGTCCATAGGCTACAATTTTTCAAGAACTATGGTTGTTATGTATTATAGGCTACAATAACCATAGCCTATAATTTATCATTTTTTTTATACTATGCATAGATATAGTACGATTCATTAACCATAATTTAACATTGAAAATAATCGTAGTCATATCCATTTGTTGCTCTAGTGTAACCAAATCATAAAATATGACAATGTAAACATTATTAAAACTACAAACACTCTAATGTTGTAAAGTACAAGATGAGTATTCTTTGGACTTCACTACTCTTGGTTAAAACTAATTTTGTTTAGAAAGGTTATTAGTGTGGAATAACATCGTTCTTTAAAAGATCTTTGATGTAGAAACATCTTCATGAGATCCTCTTGTAAGACCAATTAAAAGAGCATTTTCTACAGTATAAAATAAGCATTTGTAATATTAGAATTGTACCATGAAATGCTTAAGATCATATCTCTTTATTGTATATTCAAGAATAAGCTGATCAAACAAAGATAATTACACATGATGTTTTGCGTCCATTCCTATAAAAAGAATATTACATTTGTTGTTATCAAATGAATTATTATGTATCTCATCATCATATGAATCATGACTTGATACAAAACATATTCATGTTTCAACATTTTGTTTATGAAAATACTTAATCAAAACACTTTGGGATCTAATGAAATTTTCTCAATAATTTGAATTTCTAAATAAAAATAAATCAAGGAAAATTGACAATAATTGGTCAAAATGTGAAAAGCATGTCATCCATGCTTGGCCATGTTTTTCATCCTTCTTTACACTTGTCTAACCTTTTGACATAATTAAATAAGATAATTATTTAAAAATATTAAATAAAATGTTTAAATATATATTTGTCTCAAATTTTCTTTTATCATAAACATTATTGAATTTTCAAAGCATTTTGTGGAAAGAGATAGAGAAAAGTACAATGTCAAATTTTTGTTGTTTGTTACCTATTTCTAACTTAGCGAAGTTGATTTTGACTTAGCTAAACCTCTTAACTTTTTTATGTTTTTCTTGTCATCATGCAATCCTTAGCTTGATAATTTGTTGTTCTTGGCTTTATCTTTAAAGTGACATGAAACTTGTATTAATTTATTTTCACATCTCTATAAGCTTAACTTAGTTGCAGTTGCATTAATATATTTCAAAATATCCAAAGAACATTTTTGCAACTAAAAAACTATTTTTAAATATTGTTGCATCTCATGCTAAATAAACCTAATTATAATAAATCTTATAAAAACAATCTATTAAACACAAAAGTCAATTAAGAAGTCAAGATTAAAGGTTAAATGAGGGCGTAAATATGCACTCATCACATTCTTTACTTATTAAATTAACTTTTATTCAAATGCTTATTTTGGTCAAGAATTAGTTAACCTTCTTGGACTTGGATGTCTTCAAAAGTCTTCTTTCTTCATTCTTATCAATTCCTTACACTCCTTTGTCTTATTGTGTTTAATAAGCTCAAAAAGAAAATTATTATTTTGCACTTATTTTTCACATGGAAAAAAAGGAAAGAAAATATATAATTTCTTTTAAGTAAAAATAAACTCGACTCCTTAGGAATTTATTTATTCATCCCTATTTAAGACTTTTCCTATCCATAGACTCATGTTACTAGGCATATGACTTGTGAGTACTGATCTAAAGAGCTTCCATTTCATAAGTACTATCACAACAATAAATTTGGCCAACCACTTTAACAAGTTCAACATTGTCCAAGTGCAAAAAGAGAACACATGATAGAGTTAATGAAAAAGATCACTAGTTTATAGATAATAGTGTTAAATATTTCCTATAACTTGAGCTAAAGCACCGAGTATAATCAATGGAACACCCACAAACAAATAATCAAGTAGAGCCAACAAATAAAGTTATCTTAAATGAACTTAAAGAGAAGCTAAGACATGTAAAAGGTTGGTGGGATAAAGGGATACCTAGTATCCTTGGGGTTATCGTTGAATCCCTCAATCTTCCACCAAGTAGACCTCTTTTCAACTTACCTATAGGTTAGGCATTATGTTTCCTTTGAATTGAAGAACTATGTCTTTTAACGTGTGCGAGTTACTTTTCACAAAAATATACAAATATGGGTTGATATTAAAAAAATTTCAGAAAGGTAAGTCGTAGGGGGGAAAACAACTTTCAATGAAGAAGTTGTGCTACCTCTAGCGATTTTTCTTCTGCTACGAGTCAAAGTTGATCGAAAGGAGAAGTCGTAAGAGGGGTGTGAGACTTCCTTTAAGAAGTCGTAGTAGGGTCATATAACTTTAGTTTGAAGTCGTATTGTACGGGTGGATGAAATTTAATTTAAATTTGAAGTCGCCAAGGTTGGAAACGGCATTGTTTGTTTGTAATCGATACCCTGTAATCGATTACCAGCAATGTTGTTAATCGATTACCAGCAATGTTGTTGTAATTGATTACAACATGTCTGTAATCGTTTACCAGATCTTAAGTGTGAAAAAGTGGTTTTACTTATCATATTTGAAGGTTGATAATGATGTCTTTGTTCATTTCTTTATGTTCTTTGTTATTGAAATATAAGATTTGAAAGATTTGTATAAGAACTCTATTGTAAAAATATATTAATAATAATTTTTTTAATAAAAGAAGGTACATAATTGAAAGATACAAAACAACAAACTTCATTGACAAAAGGGACATGTTCCCCTATGGTGACCTTCATGGTAACAATAAGAACATTTTTTTTGGCTTATCTGGAGTTGGTTGCCCATTTCGTTATGAATACATTTAGTAACTGGTCTCCCCAATGCCTTACGCCGCATTTGAGGGTCTAAGATAAAATTTGGTCTTGTATAAGAGGACCAATAATCCTCATTTCTAAGTGGATGAAATTGAACTTGATAAGTCATATTAATGGTGTGAAGGACGTAAACAAGATTGATAAATGAGGATAATGGTAGATGAGAATAAGAATAAACTGCTATTACGTGTTGACAAAGGAGGCAAAATGCTTTAAAGTGACTATAATTGCATCACCAATCATTTAATCTAACATTGTATGACATTGGGTTTTCGACGATGATGGGTGGTTGATATTTCTTGAACTTCAAATTCTGAATTTTCTTGATCATATCATTGAACATTACAGAATGTCAATCATTGTTGTTGATTTTTTCGAAGTAAGGTAGTGATATCTTCTAAATCAATATGCTCTTAACATGGAGTATGCCTTCAAACCACATTCAACAAACCATGTTTTTGTCCTTCTAAATGTTTTCTTTATTAAAGAAAAAATAGGTAAGGAATGTGATCCCTTTAGAAATGAATTCATGCACGTAACTAGTTTTGTTGTCATGTGACCATACCTCTTGCCACCATCAAAAGCCCGAGACCACTTTTCTAAAGAAATTTTATCGATCCAAGATACTACTTGGGGAATTGGGTTCTTAGTGCGGAAAGTTTTACTTTCAAAATGGGTTGCTTGACCTCATAAGTTGTGAAAACATAATAAATGAAATTACATTGAGTGAAGAAAAATTTAAAAAGAATATTTAGCAAAGGTAAGCAAATTTAGTAACCAAGTTAATGAATTCCCTCTTAAGATCTAAAGTTTTGAATGTTTTGTTCAAGTTGAAAGCCAAATGACGTACGCAATGAATGAAGACCTTCTGATTTCCAATCAACTTGTTATGATCGTAAGGCTGACAAAATGTCCTTGCCTCTATCAGTTATCAAGCACAAATTTAGTTGCAGTGTGACATGTTCTCTCAATAGTTGAAAGAATCAAATCAAAGCCTCCTTCGTATCACCTTCCACTATAGCAAATGTCAAAGGAAATACATTTTGATTGCCATCTTGAGTGATTGTAGTCAGCAAGGTGTCATCATATCAACTATTTAAAAATGTTTCGTCAACTTGAACAATGGCTTACAATATTTGAAACCTTCGATGCATGGTTTGAAAGACCAAAAAACACGTTCCAAAATATAGCAGGATGTGTCAGTGTCACCATCAACATTCACAGGAGAACTAATGCATTGAACAATTATCCTAAGATTAGTGTCTTGGACAACATCTAACCATCCTGGTAGGTCATTGTAGGTGTATCTTTTGAAGGAAATATGGTAGATGAGTGGAAAATTGACCATTCTACTCATAATGCTACAAATATGATTTGTATTGAAAATGCCAACATTAGAGGTAGATTACTTATTGAGTCTGTGAAGGTTGAAACTTGTTTCATGCACTATATTATTTGTTACATCTACTTCCACATGCTAGTAACCTTGCACAGGCCATTGAAAAAGATACAATTTTGATGTGGGCACTCTTAACTAGAAGAGAGATTAACTAGGCTCATCTTATCAAACATCGAATGACTAAGGCCTTACAATATGATGTACCTTTCCCATATCCCCACCCATTACCATGTTTTTGGGGTACTTTCAAATTCTTCTGGAGGTTGAACCTCTGTATCGGTTAAAATGTCTACTAGAATTGGTCCTGATGCTTTGGCTCTTTTTGGTTTCCTTAAAAACCAAGATGGTAAGTAGGTTCACAAACATGACCAGCCTTAAGCTATTCCTGATGAGCAGACACCGTCTCCACTAGCTCAAGATACTTCTATACTCTTCTGACAGATGTTATGAATGAAATTTGCGATTTTCGTGCTTTTGTTGATACACGATTTCACCATTTAAATGGTTGATTAACTTGACTTGAAGAACACATGGTTCATCTCCACCATCCCTTTGGACCCTTTTAATTTTTTATTTTTTTTTGCATGTTTAATTTGACTACTATACTTGTATTACTTATTTGCACTTGGCTTTGGTTTTTATATATCTCATTTTATTTCGGTGATCTTATATTGTTTGTTATGCTACTTTTATATGTACACAAAAGGGGAGAGATAGTAAGCAAAAGGGATTACACATATATACTCTTCAATAATATTATTTATAACTTAAAAGTTAATGAATCAATCGCTATTCTTCAACTCAAACAATGTTCAAATAAGGGGAAATAAACAATTTATGATCAAAAAGCAAAGAATATAAAAAAATAACAAAGATATCATCATCAACCTTCAAATATGATAAGTAAAACCATTTTATTCACAATTAAGATATGGTAATCGATTATAAACTTTTTGTAATCGAACAATAACATTAGTGGCTCACATAACCCCTGATAATCGATTACAAAATCCTTGTAGTGAATTACAAACAGGCAATATTGTTACCGACCTTGGCAATATTGTTTCCGACTTCAAATTTAAATTAAATTTTGTCCAACCCCACTATGACTTCAAACTGAAGTCGTATGACCCCCACTACGACTTCTCAAAGGAGGTCTCACACCCTTACAACTTCCCCTTTTGACCGACTTTGACTCACAACAGAAGCAAAATCACCCGAGGTAGCTCAACTTCTTCATTATAAATCGTTTTCCCTGCAACTTATCCTTTTTTTTTTAAAATCTGGCAATATCTGTAATTTTTTGTGTAACCCCCCACACATACAAAAATCGAAGAATCATCTTGGCAAAACCAAGTCTTAGATGAAGATAATGGTACTGCTAATCTACATATGGAACTCAATCTAATTCATGAAATTTGAAAGAAGGCAAAGATAAGAGAAGAAACTACCATGAATAAAGCATTTTAGTGGTTAATATATGCATAAGAGAATGAGTCTACATAAAGGAGACTTATTGTCATGGAAAGTCAACTCATTTCAACTAAAACAGAAATTTGAACCAACTTTCGGGTATCAAATTGTAGTTTTCCTACAAAAAGGAGCTTATGTTATGCTAAACTAAGAATTGTAATTTACATCAAAAGAGTTTTTAATTAACAATATAAATCTAAGTTTTTTTTTTTCATAAACTCTACTATTAACAATTTATCAAACATAAACATAGGAGATTAGATTCTCAATTAATAGAATCATAATCATAATAAATCAGTAGAACTTGTGAAAAGGAAAACAAAACAACAACAAAAGTAAAATTCAAATAGATCAATTCTTCATTTAGATTCAAGATCAAATATCATGGATTAATTTATTCAAAATTGACTAATAGAACGAACACTAATCAACCTAGACAAAATTTCTATGATAAATAACTCATTGAAGTTTAATTGAATTACATTCCCTTAAATAGTTTTTCTTAACATAAATAAACTATTAAGATTCGCATTTCATTAATAAATTAATTCAAAAAGTTCAAACATTGGATGCTACCAATGTTTAACAAATCCGAGAAAATGGTCTAGTATGTAAGGAATTTGACTATTCACCACACTCTACACTAGAATGAAGTCATCGAGAGGATGAACAGGAACTTGTTGGAGACAACAAAGAGCATGATGATGTCGCACTCTAGTTTGAAGTATTAGTTTATTTAACAATACAAACTTAATACACAACGAAATCTGTTTATGAAGAAGTAAAGCACTTAATTTATGTGTGCTAGCATACATATTGTATAAATCTCTAAATATACTTTGCCTATATATATACATATCCTATAGATTGCAGAATGCAAACTTCGTATGACTTATGTAACAAACAAACCTTTTAGGTAATACTAACTAGATGTACATCATCTTACCTACTATCAGTGACAGCAATTGGAAAATATCTCAGGAGAAAGACATTTGTGTGGCTAAACCATCACTCTTGAGATGCAGATGACAAGAAGTTATCCACTGTCTCCACAGTTTGTCCTTCAGTACTGGTCAAGTTATTTGCATCTACATCACAATCTACAATTTCTGGTTGGCAGTTTCCTTCCCATGGACTCACAGACTTTCCATATGCACAAATGTTGGCCTGTGATGATGATCCTGCATGTGGATGGAAGCATGTCATGTTGTTCTGACACTCAAGGCCAATTGTTCTTGCAGTAGAAAGCAAACCAGCATTCCCTTCTTTGGAAATGTAAGAGTTACACTGCTTTTGAAAGGGGAAAGTACCCAATTCACTATCTATTTTCCCCTTGAGGTGTGCCAAAATGCTCCTCAACCTTGCCAATTCTGCTTCAAGAAGTGCTTGCCCTTGTAGTTTCCTTGCTAGTTGCTGATTCACCAAACGCAATTTCTTAACTTCCTCCTCCAAGTATGCAGTGTGAGCCTTCTTCTTCTCCCTATACTTTCTAACTGCTTCTCGGTTGCCAGAAGGCCTTTTTGGTTTGGAGTTGGTGTGGTGGTGCTCCTTGTGGTGATCATCTTCAGGTGCAAAAATTTGGGTGTGAGTGTGATAGCATGTGTGTGTGTGAGCAGCATCAGGGCCAGGTGGGTTGCAAGTGTGAGTGTGGGTGCATGTTCTGCTGCTACTCCTACATAATTCAGGAACTGTGTTCACAGATGTTGAAGCCTGAAAACTGCTAGATGACTCTGGATTCAGAAATAGAACATTGTTTGAAAGCTTATCAGAAAGCTCAGCATTTCCATCATCCATGTGTTCTTTCTGCACCCCAAACGAATAATCAGCAGAAGTCTCTCAACAAAAGGGTGCGTCTGCAACATCTATTTGAAATTAACTACCACTATGACATGAAAATGAAACAGAACACAAAAAACCTTCCCAATATATTATGTAAATCAGAGGCACACAGACTTAATATGGAATATATGCAAAGAAGCATATACCTAGAACAAAAACAGTCAAACAATTCATTTTGAGGGGTCCTGATCAAGGAATATATATATATATATATATATATATATATATATATATATATATATATATGACTAAACAATTGCCCAGGAATTATGTCAAATACTATTCTCCTCAAATTTAATGTTGGGTGACAAAGCTTCTCAAAGAAGCTTATTTGAGCAAAGTAAAGATTGCCCAGTTGGATTCTCTTCCCAATAATACAGCACAGAGCATAAAGGAAAAACCTTTTTTTTTAAAAATTGAAGTTAGATGAAAGGGAAGAGAGAATCCAAGGTGTAGTGGAGGCAAGATGGCACAGAATAAGAGTAGCCAAAAAACATGATGAAGAGTCATGTGAAAGAGCCAATAAAGGAACAAGAGTGTGCTTTCTTTGTGTTAGAAATTAAGAATCAAACATTAGAGAGATTGGATTGGTTTACCTGGCCCTTGGTGGCACCAGAAGCATGACTGTTTGTTTTATATGTACCTTTCAAGATTCGTTCTTGGTAGGATTCAGGCCATGAAAAAGGGTGAGCTTCTGAGAAGTCTATGCTTTGGTCGAGATTGTTCTTTAGCCTTAATTTTCGTGTTAAGGGTAAGTCTGAGGATTGTATTGTAAGATACAAGAAGAGGAACTATTCTTCCACTGATGGGACCTCCCTCGTGACATTTCTTCTTTGTAGGGCAGGGGAGAAATTGCGATATTTTTTCCCAAAAAGCACGGTTGATCAATTTTTTTTACTTAAATAACATACTATAATTTAAATTTATGGGGATGGCCCGGTTTTTATTTTCAGTTGAGAATTCACTCTTTTAGTAGTCTAATTCTAATTTATGATGTTTTTTTTTTCTTTTTATTTCAAGTCAAAATTCGGTCTAGGCATCCGAATTCTAAACTTGATTTTTTTTTTATAAATAAATTAGAATTAATTTTTTGAAATTTTGTAATAAAATAGATATAAGATTTATTTTTTATTTTTTATCTTTTGTAAAAATTTTACATTAAAGGTTAAATATATATTTTTTTAGAAATAGATATAGTATTGTATTTTTAGTTATTTTAGATATTATTTAAAAGAAAAATAATAATAAATAATATTTTTTTTTTCAAATTTGTTGATTTAAAAATAGATTTTATATTGTGTAGTAATTTATTTTATGAGTAATTTGAAAATATAAAAATCAATTTAATTTAATTTAATTTCTTTTTTATAATTTGTGTAATATTAATTATTTTTAATAGATGTTTATAAATATCAAAATTACAGTTATCTTTTAATTTTTGATAATTTAAAAAAATTGTATATTATAAACATTGGAAATTTGTTAAAAATATTTTAAAAATGATGGAAATAACTAAAATAATTTAAAAGCATTTCATTATTGTATTTTAAATAATTTTGTTATTTGTTTTTGGTTTATGTAAAATAAGTAACAATAAAAGATAATAAGAAAAGATGTACCATTGAATTGAATGAAGTACAAGTTTATTGAACACAATTAAAAGTACAACATAAACTAAGTGGTTTGATGTGAATCATCTAAGTGCAGGGTTATTAGGACAATGATTTCTTGTGTGTCCTTCAGTTCTGCAAAAGGAACACTTTTTTTATTGTCTTCCTTCCTTAATGTCCATCTCAGTCCTAATTCTACTTGATTTAGGACGATCCCTCTCGCTCCTTTTTGTGGTAGGATGAGGCCAAACCTGTGGCCCTTGGTATGGTGGCCAATATTCTTCATGTCTTAACTCGCCAAATAAATTGTCATATACTTTCATGATGACATCCAGCCTATAATGGGGACTTATGTACATGCTGAAGTCGTGATGTGCATGCTTGCAAGCTGCAATAACATGTGAACATGGTAGATGTATTTTTTGAAACTTTCCACAATCGCACCACCTTTCATCTAATCTAACCACAAATTTTCCTGCAGGACGTACTTCTCTGGGATTGACCATCTCTTCCACTCTGAATCTTGTGGTATTTCTATCAAATTCAACGACATGGTGCGTGTTTGACTTGGAGTCCGCATCTTGTAGGAAGTTGGTCGCGTATTCAGAGTACACATGACCAGCACTGGCCATTGCAGTTATTTGCCTACCTCTTTTTGTGAAGTATGTGTTGCACCTGGTGTACGTGGCCAATACTATGGATGAAATGGGCAAATTCCTTGTCTTCTTCAGGACAGAATTTATTGCTTCAGCTAGATTCGTTGTTACGTGACCCCACCTTCTTCCTTGATCATATGCAAGACACCACTGCTCCCTTGGAATTTGGTCTACCCAAGCTGCTGCTTCTGGGTTGTCTTCTCTAATGATGTTGTAGTAGTAGTTACATCGTGGCTCCGTCAATGCGTACGCTACAAATATAATTATAAGAAGAATTTATTTTCTAATAATGGGTGTGCAAAATTAATAGCCAAAAAAATTAAAAAGACAAATTTACATATAATAACTTACCCATGTTGACGAGGTCCTTTTTCAGAGTTGTATTCTTGAATCTTTTTGTAAAATTTTGTGCAATGTGTCGAATACAAAACACATGCACACAGTTCCCTTCAGTCCAGCCACTACTGGGCCTGTTGAATGCTGCACTGATTGAATTGTGGCGGTCTGACATTAAGCACAAATTTTGTTGAGGCGTAACGTGTGTCCTTAGGTTTTTAAGGAAAAAAAACCAAGCTTCGGCGGTTTCACCCTCTACTATAGCAAATGCAATGGGAAAAATGTTATTTCTCCCATCTTGTGCAACAGCTACTAGAAGGGTGCCCCTATACCTTCCGTAAAGGAAGGTTCCATCCACTTGCACTATTGGTTTGCAAAATGGGAAGCCATCAATGCATGGTTTGAATGTCCAGAACACTCTTCGAAAGTGTTGTTGGTTTTCTACGACCTCCTCCCCGTTTGTAATTGGACTGGTTTTCAACTTGTATACAAACCCAGGCAAATACGTTTGCATGGCTTGTAGTAGGCACGACAATCGGTTGTAAGATTGTTCCCAGTTTCCGTACACATCTTCAATTGCTTGTTGTTTTGCTAACCATGCCTTTCTGTAGGTTGTGTTATATCCCATAGAGGTTTGGATGGAAGAAATTATTGTTGCAATTGGTGTGGATGGGTCTGACTCCACCATTTGCCTTACATGTTGAGATATTATTCTTGAGCCGAGGTGCCTGTGGTCTTGCGTTATGAGTTGTGTTGCACATGTGTGCACACCTTCAACCTTTCTAATTTCCCACACTTGGTCCCTTGTACGTAATATTGCCTGACATTTCCAAGGACACACGTGTTGCACACATTGCACCCTCAACCTTGTTGTGTTTGAGTGTGTGGTTTTGTAGGTGCAATGGTTTGTTATGTGGTACCTATTTAAAGCATCTAGAAGTTGTTCCTTTGTTTGAAACCTCATTCCTTGGGTCAGTGTACCAACATCGTGCTCAAAGTTGTCATGCAACATTGTGTGGTGGTCATAAGTGTTTGGGAATTCCTGGTGTGGGGTCTGGTTGTATTCTTCATATAATTGGAAGTGTTGTGGTGGGTTATAGGGGACATGTGTCTGAGGGTGAGGGTGAGGGTGTTGTTGTTGTATGGGGTGGACATCTAGGGTTTGGTCATGGTCATCATGTTGATCAAAAAGTATATTGTCCTCATCTTCGCTAAACGCGTCTAAGGATGCTGTAGGTAGACCTAGGTTTTCAACTTCTATGATAGCTGGAGGAGAGGACCTTTGGGTGTTGTGATGTGCGGGAGTTTGAAAAATATTTGAGGTAGACGGACCGGTTAGTAGTTCGGTATATGACTTTATATCATTTCCCCAATCCCCTAGGTAGGTAGTGTTAAGGTCAAATAGTTCTTGTTGCGGTTCGGTGTTTGGATGTGGATGATGTGCATCAAAATGTGTTAAAGAAATATTTTCAAAAGGTCTCGTACCTGAGTTGTAGGTGGTGCAGAGTTCAATAGATGTAACAGTTGGGGTGACCTGTATCATGTCGAAAGCGCTGTCTAAGTCGTTGTCATCTTGGATTTGAGTGGTTGTGTATGTCACATGTTGGCCACAAACTTTAGTCGAAAATTTGAAGTGAATAAGTGGAACTTCATCCCTTGGATCTCTATTTGCCTTGTCCATTATTATGCGAATAAGTTTGGACAAGCTGAAACCTCTATGGATGCGAATCATGATTGTCTTTGCAGATGCAAAGTAGACACCAGTTTGAGCGTCACTGGCGATTTCTCCATCATCGTATACACAGACAAACATTGACCCTTCCATCTGAGGTTATGGTTGAATCTGACTTTTGATGATTTTTCAGAGCGAAGAGAAATTGCAAGATTAAGATTATGAGTTTAGAAAGTGAGGGTATTCTTTTATACCAAAATTAAAGTTATCATGCCACTTTCTGTTATGTGAACATGTGGCTTGCACGATAGTTAATGTTATCATGTAAGTGGCACGAGCTTTTATGTACTCATGTAATTGACACGACTTCTTATGTACCCATGTGAGGGGCACGAATTATTATGAACCCATGTCACTGGCACGACCTCTAATGTTAGCATGTGACTTGACTACATTTTATAAGAGATTAGCATTTCATTACCGCCATTTTGTAAGTTCAAATTCATTGAAATTAAAAGCTGCATAAACATTTGATGAAGAA
>Ga0214544_1010426_pt1 | contig 13678 bp, 10 predicted proteins | sample CNSS3metaG_FD_160074 | JGI IMG/M metagenome (GOLD analysis project Ga0214544, IMG submission 160074) | Root nodule microbial communities from cowpea collected in UCLA plant growth center, Los Angeles, California, USA - CNSS3 | ecosystem: Host-associated > Plants > Roots > Nodule | place: USA...
ATAAAAAATAAAACAAATTTTTTTAGTTAATGGAAAAAAATGTGAAACAAAATTTTCTTCAAAGATTTTCAAACTTTAATTTTAGAAGCAAAAAAAGAAAAAAAAGAGAGATGAAAAAAAAGGAAAAAAAGAAGGAAAAGCCTAATTTGTTATCACACTCCTCTTCATGAGCCCAACAACTCAACATATCTTTTACCTTTGTTCTGATAGAGAAATTAGTGATATGATTCTAATAATTAAAAACAATATCTTTTCATATAATTATAATCAATATTACTAATTGGGATTGATTTTTGTGCTCTGATTTGTTAACGGTTAAAATCAATATTACTGATCTTGATTGATTTTGTGCCCATAATGTGCTGCTATCATGACCAATTCCTTCCTTATATTGTTCATTACAATTAAGGCTGAGATTGCATTGATATTGTTATATATAATATCAACATTGCAAAAGTCGTCCGTTGCACCAATGAGAACATGATTTTCGGATGCAAATATGGTGCATTGTTGCAACCATATATTTTAAACGTTGGATTTGTTATGGATATTTTTTCCTTCGCAGGCCATGGATTTTGGCCCATTTACGCCCCCATCCACCATCTATAAATAGAGCACTATACTCCTCCCTAAAACACACACTTCCATACTCTCATTCATTCTCTCTAGTTCTCTCCTCCTTTCTCTCTTATATTTCTTCTCTCATTCTGGGTTTATTTATTTACTCTTTTTTAAGAGTTACTTTGCTAGTTATGAGATCCTTGGAAATTCCGAGAAGTTCTTGTTGTATCTGGGGGTCTTGTGCAATGCACCACGGATAAGTCCTTAAGGGCAGTGAATCTACACACCTTGGGAAGTTTTTTTGGTTCGTGATTTGTCAGCTACTACACCAATCTTAAGGACTTATGGCTGACAACAACAACAACACATCCTCTACAGAGAATCCAAATACTGTTTCCGGAGCTCAAACAGTCTTTTCAAAACCTTTTCCGGATGTGTCAAAAATTGAGGTATTTTCCAGACAAAACTTTTGGCGTTGGCAAGAACATGTGTCTACCCTTTTAGACATGTATGAAGTTGCTACTGCTCTCACATCCTCGAAGCCCAACTCCAATATCCCTTCAAAACAAATAAGATATGCTGACACACTTTACTTAGTGCATTCTCTAATGACCTGTTTGATGTGTATTGTTCATACAAGGAAGCGAAAGAAATTTGGGATTCATTGATCATCAAATATACTGCTGAAGACGTAGTCAGACAAAGATTCATCATAGGAAACTACTACCGCTGGGAGATGATTGAAGATAAAGACATTAAGATCCAAATCAACGAATATCACAAGGTTCTTAAGATATCAAAGTAGAGAACATAATCCTTCCTGATGAGTTTGTTTCAGAACTCCTAATCGAGAAACTACCGTCATCTTGGACTGACTATAAACAACAACTGAAACACATGCACAAGAAGATGTCGCTTCAAGAGCTCATTACACACATCGTAGTCGAAGATACAATAGGTAGGAATGTGCTAGTGCAAGGGCCAAAGCATTATTTGCAAAAGCTATAAGACCTGTGAAAATCAATTAATTAAATAATTAATTAATTAATAAATGCGGGTAGAAAGAGCCTTTATGGCATTAATTTTTGTTTAATGTGCGTGATAAAGTACTAGCTCAAGTGTTGAGAGTACTTTAATTGTGTGATAGAACTTGGGTTCGAATCCTATGTATGCCAATTATGTGTTTTATGGTTTATTTATTATTTTGTTTTGGTAATAAAATTGTGAATAGTGAGTGATAGTATAATCATAAGATTGTAATGGTTATCACCAAATGTGATTTGGCATAGTGGTTATGTTTTGTTCTTATGAGTGGAAAGTCATGGGTTCAAACCTTAATGGGCATAAAGTAAGCTTTATTTTTGCTAACTATTATTTGATAGTGCGTATGAATTCTTTTAGTGTTTTGTATAATTATGAGGGTTTTGGTACTGTATATGGTTATGTATGGTCAAACCCTGTCGTTTTGGTGAATCAAAAGGGAGTTATACCCTATTCATATTATGTGCTATTGATTATAAATTGTTGGGTTCTATTGCTGTTGTGAATGGACGATATTTTGGCTGTTTTTGCATGTGATCAGAGGAGAGTCTCTGCAATTTTCGCCCAAGCGTGTCCATCTCGCCTAAGCGAGAGTTGCAGGGTCTCGTGTTTGGCTGTTGGTTCACCTTTCTCGCCTGGGCGACCCGGTATCGGTGTTGAGCAAATTGCCTCTCGCTCAGGCGAGAGACGCTCGCCTAAGTGAGATCGCGACGTGACTTAAGGGTTTTGTGTGTGAATCCTCGTCCAGGCGAGGAGTTTTATGTGTTGAGCGAACCATGGTCTCGCTCAGGCGAGACGGCCTCGCCTAAGCGAGATATCGTGGTGATGTGTGATGTTTTTGCGTGTTTTGTAGCCCTGTCGAGATTGGATTAAGGGTTTGGGCGAGAGATGATCTCGCCTAGGCGAGAGGATCTTGCCTAAGCGAGATAACGTGACCAGGTTGTTGTTTTAAGCTCGCTCAGGCGAGGTAATTTAGCCTAAGCGAGGCTGAGGGCTTAGCTTGGGCGAGAGTCCCTAGCTTAAGTGAGTTTATGCGAAGTTCTATGTATGTGTATGATTGTGTGTGTGATTTGGCTGCTTTAACCTAAGTATAGGAAATATATGCATGTCATGTGGTATTTGGGTTTGAAGGACTAAGTCCAATAGGGGTTTGGGATGTGCTTGATGGGTGGACACATGATGGGCATGGAACTGGTTGAGTTCCCGTCGGCTACTAAAGGGCGAGGAGTCCTTAGTATGGTGATTGCATGTGTCAGGCGCACGATGGGCAAGGAACTGTTATGTTCCCGTCGACTACTTTTGGGCGAGGAGTCCATAGTATGGTGATTGCATGCGTGCCAAGGTCCAAGTTTGAGACTTGGATATTTTACTACAGACGAGGAGTCTGTAGGGCAGAACTGTGAGCGGGATAGGCTCATAGGGTTGGATCACAAATGAGTTAGTTTCGTGGGAGCACAGTGAAGTCCCAAGACCTAGTTCATGCATATGACTCATGAAGGAGTATGAGGTCATGGTTGGGTAATTTGATATGAGATATTTAATTATATTATTTTGGGATGGGTGGCATATTTAATTCATGTATTTTGTTTATTTATTGTGCATAGCTCACCCTATCTGTGTGTGTGTGTGGCGATGATCGGGTAATTTATTATCCGGGAGCAGATGATGTTTCAGGTGAGCCAGAAGCTGCATAGAAGCGGAGAGTGGGAATAGAGATCTTGGGATTGTTTATAAAGCATTTTTAAATAACTTTATGTAATTTCATTATGGTTTTGAATAATAAATTTGTAATAAGAGGATTTGAGTATATTATTAATACTTTATTTATTTATGTTGGAAATTAAATTTAAAGGATTTAAATTTTCCCATATTTTTGGGAAATGGTTTTATATTAAATGCGGTATTTATTTTATTTTGGAATTTATTTATTAAATAATAGTAATATTCCTTAGGGATGTTACAAAAGCTAACATTGTAGAAGAAACACCTACACCAAAAAGGGACGAGAATAAACCTGATCACAATAAGAAAAGTAAGGAAACCAGTAAAAGTATATTACTGGTGTGGCACCTGGCGGTGGGATTGCACCCGCCAGGCGATAGCAAGGAAATAATGGGGTTCTGGAATTGGTGGCGCCTGGCGGAAGGGAGTATCCCACCAAGCGATGGCGACGAAATCAGTGGTCTCCTGGAGCACGTTCACTTGGCGGTATGGGTTGTTCCGCTGGGCGGTAGTGAATGAATTTGAGATTCTGAGGCGCTTGGCGCTTGGCGGAACGTGTCCCCCGCCAGGCGGTCTGGGAGCGGATAGTGCCTAGCGGTACGTGTCCCCCGCTAGGCGATTTGGCTACTGTAAGTCCTGAGTGATTGGACTTCGTAGGGTGATCTACAAGGCTTTTGGTGATGCCTCAAAGGTAAGATTGTTGGGTTCCTTGAGTTGAGCTCGGAACATATCCCTTGAGTTGAGCTCGGGATAGGGGTTAAGCACGTACATTCCTCGAGTTGAGCTCGGAATGACATCCCTCGAGTTGAGCTTGGGATGGCGGATGAACACGAGGAACCCTTCAGTTGAGCTCGGGTTGGCGAGTGTTGCCAGTGTGAGTGTGCTGGTTGTGGCCAGTACGGATGGGTCCAAATAAATTGCCCTCCTCAGTTGTTGGCTGATGAGTTTGGTAGTCTATGGACATTACGGACTATGTTCATAATTGGGAACTCCACCTGGCGTTATGGTGTATGATCCGTGGCATTGGTTCCCGCACGTGCTCTGTCGGTTGTGGTCGATAGGTTTGGCAGCAAATTATCTTGGGGTAATCACTAGAAGAGGTAGAACCTGAATGGTCTGGTTATGGCCAGACGTTAGAGAATTGAGAAAGAGATGGTACAGTGGTTAATTGTAGAAATTATAGATATATGATTGGTTATTAAATTATTGTTATGATATATGTTGATTTTATAAGCTCACCTTATCTGCTTGTGTTTGGCGATGATCGTGTACGCGGTACACGTGAGCAAAGGATGTTGATGCAGATGGAGCCGATGACGCTTAGCTACGGAGAGGGGATATCTGGGGTGTTTTATATTATTTTTAATTTCTACTTTTGGGAGTAAAATGTAATCTCATTTGAGACGTTTATTTTGGATTATTACATTTTGGTATTCTTGAACTTTGTTTCTATTATATATATTTATGAAAGTTTAAATTTCCCGCGTTTTTGGGAAATGAAGTTTATTCATAAATGCGGCCACTTTATGATTTTAATTGTTTTATTTATTTAAATCAGTAATATCCTGACGGGATGTTACACGTGCATGCCAGGGTCCAAGTATGAGACTTGGATATTTTACTACAGACGAGGAGTCTGTAGGGCAGGACTATGAGTGGGATAGGGTCATAGGGTTGGACCACGAATGTGTTAGTTTCGTGGGAGCACAGTGAAGTCCCAAGAACTAGTTCATGCATATGACTCATGAAGGACTATGAGGTCATGGTTGGGTAATTTGATATGAGATATTTAATTCATGTATTTTGGGATGGGTGGCATATTTAGTTATGTTATTTTGGGATGGGTGGCATATCTCTATGTGTGTGGCGATGATCGGGTAATTTATTATCCGGGAGCAGATGATGTTTCAGGTGAGCCAGAAGCTGCATAGAAGCGGAGAGTGGGAACATAGATCTTGGGATTGTTTATAAAGCATTTTTAAATAACTTTATGTAATTTCATTATGGTTTTGAACAATAAATTTGTAATAGGAGGATTTGAGTATATTATTAATACTTTCTTTATTTATGTTGGAAATTAAATTTAAAGGATTTAAATTTTCCCGTGTTTTTGGGAAATGGTTTTATATTAAATGCGGTATTTATTTTATTTTGGAATTTATTTATTAAATAATAGTAATATTCCTTAGGGATGTTACAAAAGCTAACATTGTAGAAGAAAAACCTACACCAAAAAGGTACGAGAATAAACCTGATCACAATAAGAAAAGTAATTTCGAAACTCCCGTCCCAAAGGATCTAACCCCACCTTTAAGAAAAAGGGAAATTGCTTCGTATATGGGAAGCCTGGCCATCATGCACCTTAGTGCAGGTGTAGAGCAAGAAACGACAATCCTCCTAGGGCAAATATAGCTCAAAGGGAAGATACTATAGTTGAGGTCGTTTCACAAGTAAATTTGATGACCAATGTGAGTAAGTGGGTGGTAGACTCTAGTGCTACCAGGCACATCTGTGCAAACAAAAGTGCTTTTACCTCCTATACCAGTATAGGGGAAGGAGAAAAACACGTCTATCTTGGTGACTCCAGGACAACTCTTGTCCTTGGGAAAGGGAAGGTTCTTTTGAAACTCACATTGGGGAAGACTTTGGCCTTGAGTGATGTGCTGCATGTGCCCTCTATTAGAGTTAATCTAATATCTGTAGCACTATTGGGAAAAGTTAGGGTTAAAGTGTCATTCGAATCTAACAAGATTGTAATGAAAAAAAAATAATGTTTTCGTGGGAAAGGGATATTGTGATCAAGGTTTCTTTGTACTTAATATTTCAGAAATTATTAATGAATCTTCTTCTGCTTATATCGTTGACTCGTATGATATGTGGCATGCTAGATTAGGACATGTGAATTCTTTGTATGTTATGAAATTGCAACGAATAGGATTAATTAATATGCATGATAAACAAAGTGGTAAATGTGATATATGTGTTGAATCTAAAATAACAAAGAAAACTTGTTATCTTGTTGAACGTCAATCTGAATTATTAGGGTTAATTCATTCTGATCTAGTCGACTTAAAACAAACTATGTCTCGAGGTGGTAAAAATTATTTTGTAACCTTTATAGATGATTATTCTAGATACACTAAACTGTACTTAATCAAGCATAAAGATGAAGTTTTCGATGTGTTTTTAAAATATAAGGCAAAAGTAGAAAATCAATTGAATAAGAAAATTAAAGGGATTATATCAGATAGAGGTGGTGAATATGTTTTGTTTCATGAATATTGTGTTAGAGAAGGTATCATCCATGAAATAACCCCACCATATTCACCTGAGTCTAATGGAGTAGTTGAAAGAAAGAATAAAACTCTAAAGGAAATGATGAATGCCATGCTTATTAGTTCTAGTGCACCTGATAACCTTTGGGGAGAAGCCCTTCTTATGCATGTTTTACACAAAATAGGGTACCTCATAAGAGAATTGGTAAAACACCTTATGAGTTGTGGAGAGGTTATCAACCTAATCTTAAATATCTAAGAGTGTGGGGGTGCCTAGCTAAGGTAATTTTACCCGATCCTAAGAAAAGAAACATAGGCTCTAAAACCTCTGATTGTATGTTTTTAGGCTATGCCGAACATAGTGCTGCCTATAGGTTTCTTGTTCTTAAAAGTGATGTAATTGAACATAATACTATTGTGGAGACAAAAAATGTTGAGTTCTTTGAACATATATTTCCTTTAAAGGTTAGTGAGACACTTGAACAGTCTATAGATAATAATAGTGATGCCATGTGTGAGGTTTTGAGAAGAAGTAAAAGACAAAGGAAGAAAACTTCTTTTGGAGATGACTTTTATACCTATCTAGTTGAAAATGATCCAACAAGCTTTCTAGAGGCTAATAGAGTTCCTGATGCAAAACAGTGGGATAAGGCCATTAGGACTAAAATTGAATCAATTCAGAAAAATAATACTTGGACCTTAGTAGATTTGCGTAAAGGAGCAAAACCCATTGGTTGTAAGTGGATATTTAAGAAAAAGTATCACCCAGATGGATCCATAGATAAGTATAAAGTAAGGTTAGTAGCAAAAGGTTTTACTCAAAAACCCAACATAGATTACTTTGACACCTTTGCCCCTGTGACTAGGATTTCCTCAATTCGAGTTTTATTAGCCTTAACAGCTACCCATAAGCTAGTGATACATCAAATGGATGTTAAGACTGCTTTTCTAAATGGTGATTTAGAGGAGAAAATTTATATGACTCAACCTGAGGGATGTGTTGTCCCTGGTCAAGAAAATAACGTATGCAAGCTTTTAAAATCTTTGCATGGGTTAAAACAAGCACCGAAATAGTGGCATGAAAAACTAGATAATGTCTTACTATGTGATGGTTTCTTACCTAATGATGCTGATAAATGTGTGTATTCTAAATCTGAAAATGGTGAATGTGTCATTATATGTTTGTATGTGGATGACATGTTTGTTAGTTTTGAAATGGTGAATTTGGCCAAGAAGGGGGGGGGGGTTGAATTGGCTTTATAAAACTTTTTCAAAAGCTTAAACCTCTTTTTAATTCAATCTAATAGACTGGAAAGTTTGGATGTAAATGCAGCAGACCAGTACACTTTCAGTCAATTAAAATATAAAACAGCTGACTAAATTATTTTTTATGCTATGAAAGAATCGATTAAAAAGACAAATCAGTCGGCTAAAATACTGGAGATTTATGCAGAATGCAGATTTCACAAATTCAACTCAAACAACAATCTTTTACATACAAGACTAGTTCCAATCAGTATTTTTAACATGTATACAACCTCAGATTACACAAGAACGCATTAAATCACACCAAAGATCAAATTGCTTGGTTTTCTTGAGTTTTTAAAGAGTTTCAAAGAGAGTGAGATGGGGGAAAGAGAAATGCACAACTGTTTTTATACTAGTTCACTCAATCACAAAGCTACATCCAGTTTACCAGGACAATCTGAGCTTGGTTTCCACTATATTTAAAAGTTTTACAAATCACACACGAAGATTACACTTTTGAACAACAAAACTCACAAGATTTTTGACTCACACAAAAATCTAGACACACCCTGCAAGAATCACACTTACAGACCTGAAATCACATCAGGCAAACCAACCAGAGGCACAAGAACATCCAAACCTGATGGTGGCTATCCTTAGCCAACCATACATGTGTTCTTCAAGCTTTTCACAAGCCAAAATGTCTCCAAGATCAACCAAGATCAACTAAGATCTTCAAAACACAAGTTGTAGTTGTGTATTGTAGAGAAAGAGCTTTTCTAGAGAAGAATGACAAAATTTCGTGCACAAAAACTCAAATTCGCACATCTGCTCACGAAAACACAACTTATATAGTCTGGTTTAAGTGAAAACAGTTGATTGAATTTTTCGTACAGTTAGATGATTCCACTTGACTTAAGTGAAATCAGTCGATTGAAAAATAATTCAACTGACTGAATACATTTATACCAAAGACTATATATAACAAGCTTTTTAACCTGTTAAAACCCATTTTAACAGATTAAAAGAGACACACTAAGGCACCCAAGACATCTAACCTATGTCATATAGCCTACCAAGAAGACATAACACTAACACATTATATTTAACCTGTTATTTACAGATTTAACACACTAAAACTAAATCTTCAAGTGGATCTTCATCAATCTTCATTAAAATTCATCAAACACTTAAGATCTTCATGCACATGGCTTTATCAATTCTTTGCTTCAAGCTTGCTTGTGCCAACAATGTTAATATTTGGTACATGCATTGATATAGTTTCTAGAACTAAATTGTTTCTAGGATCTAATTTTGAAATGAAAGACATGGGTGAAGCTAATGTGATTTTAGGTGTTTGAATCATAAGGAAAGGAGATAGTATATTACTATCCCAAGAACAATACATTGAGAAACTTCTTAGGAAGTTTGGATATTATGAGTTGAAACTAGTGAGTACCCCTTATGATGCTAACTCTAAATTAATGAAAAATAGAGGAGAATCTATTTCTCAACCTTAGTATGCCCAAATAATTGGGAGCTTACTGCACTTAATGAACTTTTCAAGACCGGATATTGCTTATGCAGTAGGTAGACTGAGTAGGTACACTCAATGTCCTAATCAAGAACATTGGGATGCACTTGCAAGACTTATGAAATACTTACGAGGTTCAATTATGCCATTGAATATAGTGGATTTCCCATTGTACTAGAAGGGTACAGTGATGCTAACTAGATCTCTGATTCAGATGAGACAAAATCCACTAGTGGTTATGTATTCACACTTGGGGGTGGTGCGATTACATGGAGATCAGCTAGGCAAACAATTATTGCAAGATCAACAATGGAATATGAGTTTGTTGCTCTCGAAATGGCTGATAGTAAGGTTGAGTGGTTGAAAAACTTCTTAGCAAACATTCCTTTTGGAATGAAACCAACCCCATCTGTTTCAATTCATTGTGATTGCCAATCGGCAGTAGCTATAGCTAAAAACAAGAACTACATTGGGAAGAATAGACATATTCAATTGAGACATAATTTGGTTAAGCAACTGCTAAAGAGTGGAATTATTTCCATTGATTATGTGAGGTCAGAACAAAATCTAGCAGATCCTCTGACTAAACCATTGGAAAGAAACATGATATTAGAAACACCGAAGGGAATGGGACTTAAGCCGCTTGCAAACAAACAAGTGAGGGCAACCCGACCTTTGTGATTGGAGATCCCATGAATAAGGTTTATATGGGTAAAAACAAGTCACTTGTGAATTCTGATAGCACTAAATTGATTTTAAATCAATTATGTCCATTCCTATGGTGTGTGTGAAAGTGCTAGAGACTGCAATATTGAGAGGTTAAACTTTGCAATTAAAATTCTATGTGATGTGAGAATTTTAATTTAAGAAAATTTTTAGTGATTTTCATATCCCTTGCGGGTGGTGTATGATTTGCAACATAGACTTGATGAAATCACCTATATGAGTGTCAAGTGGGGTCGCTTGTATGAGATCTTGGCATGATCTCTAGAGCACTCATGAACACCGAGCACGTGCATGGCCTAGTAAGTGCAACATAGCAATAACAACAAAGAATTGTGGGGGTGTATTGTGATTGATGAACCGCTAACACACATAAAGTGTCCTTGGTTCATATAGCTTGCTATACCAACTACACTGTGTGTTAATTTTCCCAATCTATGATTGGTTCATATAGCTTGCTATTGATATTGCAACGTGTGAGTATAAATACACACTCTGTCATGATCGAAAAAAAAAGAAGAAAATATTCTCTACACTTCCTATTTCTTTCTCAATACCACTGACACAGTCACACCTCCTTTCTATCTCTTTTAGGGGAGAAGAACAAAATTCTTATTAAAGGAAGTAGGAAAAATAAGGAGAAGAGAAAATATAGTTATAATGTAGGGAACAAAAGAGATTGATAAAGAAGAGGAGGAACTGAAAAGTTTAGAAGGTATGTCAGTGCTAAATTTTTTCATTTATTCATTCTCAAAATTTTACTATATTTTGTTTTAATATTATACGTTTTTTTTCACCTACTTATGGGATTATTTTTTTATCTTGTTCTAAAAATCATAACAAAAAATAGTTTTCCTCATTTCTTTAGTGTTTGTCTAACACACATTTTCAAAATTCTTTTTTTTTAGAAAATATAAAAGATAATATAAGAAACTAAAATAAAAAAATGTTTTCTTTGTTTCATTTTTAGTATTTGTCCGACCATTGGCATCACATGATACCTATTTCCAAATAATTCAAATTTCCAAAAACAAACATAAAATAAAGTTTTCAAAATTATAAAAAAATCAAATCAAAAGATTTCTAAAATGGTTTTTCATAAATAATTACATAACCCCTGATTCTCCAGTGTGAATTTGGAGATACGTAGGAGCGAGGATTAATCCTCGTCGGGCCAAAAAAACCAAAAAATTATTTTTGTTTCTTTTGTAAATTCATTTATTATTATTTTTGGGAAAAATAAATATTTTCAAAAACCACATCCCCTTGCACGTTTAATTAAAAGTACCGTCTTAGTATGGACGTTGTGGGGTACTAATACTTTCCCCATACGTAACCGACTCCCCAACCCAAAATCTAATTTTTTGTAGATCTTGTCTTATTGTTTGGTTTTTTCCGTAGTTTTTCATAATAAACTATGGTGGCGATTCCAAACTCTTTTTTTCAAATTTTATTTTTGGTTCATCGTCCCGTCACGATTTTGGTTGCGATAATATATATATATATATATATATATATATATATATATATATATATATATATATATATATATATATTGAAAGATGCTTATTACATCTTTCTTCATTATATTATAATTATACCTACAAGAAAGTTCCTCTGTGATTTGAATGCTTAACATACTAAATGCTTTGTAGATTGTTTACAATTTAGACGTGTGATTAATGGATGAAACAAGTAGCAAAATTGATGTTTATCGCTTTAAAAGTGTTGATAATAGATATTTCTAGCATGGGCTAACATAATGTTTCAAACTCTAAATTGATAATGGAATGATTATTGTTTATAAAGGAAGATAATTTCGTTCTATTAATAACTTTGTGGTTATATACCACATTGCATGAGATATAATAGGCTAATATTAAAATATTAAGGAAACTAGGAAAATGTTTATATATATATATATATATATATATATATATATATATATATATATATATATATATATATATATATATATATTTTAATTATATTTATAGTAATTATTTTTTAAATAAAATTCATGTTAGGCATTATTATGTATTATAACATCTCAACTATGTTTACATATGGTCATTTTAAGGGTCAAGTAAGTATAAAGCTCTTATTTTTAGAAAAGATATCTTAAGAAAAACCTTTTAGTACTATTTTTTTAGCACTAACTTAATAGATAATTTACATAAAAAAGTCAAAAAAAAATTGTAAATAAAATTATTATATATTTTAACATAATCCTTTTATTGATAAATAAAATATCTAATTCTTTTTCCAAATTCTTGTGCCCTTATATTCACATCTCAAAGCAAAGGATATTTATCATTTACTCTCGTACGAAAATTTATTAAATAAAAAAACAAAAAGAAACAAAAAATATAGAGAGAACAAACCAAACCCATGGAAAATACATGAAACAAATTTAAAAAAAGTCGATACAATTTTGAATATGAGAAGAAAAAACAAATTAAAAACCAAACTTCTAAGAAAATTTATACAAATACGAACATAGGAAGAAGAATCCTATTGAAAAAAAAAAAATGAGCTTATCACAATAGGCAAAATCAAGTAGCATTTAAAACCTTGTCTGTTTTTCCAGGCCGAAAGTTGCTAACTTATTTGCATAGTGATTACCTTCCCGAAAAATACGAGAAGCTTTAAAATCCATGAATTTACACAACTATATATTTATGGCATCTTCCCTAAAGTCTCCAAGGAACAACATAAAGGGATGTAAGAGTTTAAATAGATTAAACTAGAATCACATTCAATCATAAGCTTTCCAAAATTTGCATTCTAAGCATATTCAACTTCATGTATGACTCCTATAGTTCCGACATAAATAGCATTTTGAACTCCTAAAATGGATGAGAAACTACCGATATATTCTCTTTTACTACTCCTGAAAATACTAACACGAGCAACCATAATTGGACTCCCCCTAACAACACCATCTATATTGACTTTGATCCGGTTAACCATCGGAGACTACCAAATAACTTGAATAGTCGAATTCAGTTTACTAGATTTTGTGTTAATATTAACAAACTTCAACATTACAAAACTTGTCATATCATATGGTTAGATTTTTTTTGGAAGTGCTTCCCACTAATCAAACATAATTTATAATCATGCTTATAACAGAATCAATATGAATATGTTATCCATGTTTATGAAATCTTGCATGATTCCTCACATGCCAAATCATCCAAACAAAAAATTGATTGTTCCTAATCTGATTAATTTAACTAAAGGACTTGCAGAACCTTTAATAAACTAAACCAATAACTAGGAGAGAAAATAAACTCGTCAACGTGGGTATTGTCTAAGCTCGTCCTCATTTTGATGGGAGAATTCTCACATTGATTAAGTACAGATAATACTCAATTTTTTCAATTGGATAATACCCCATTCCCACAACTTCCTTAATACTCGTCTCATCCCATTTAAATTACTAAAATACTCACGATTTATTAGGTAACCTAAAGAATTTATATGCATATGTGTGTATATATATTAGGTAACATATATATATATATATATATATATATATATATATATATATATATATATATATATATAT
>Ga0214544_1010427_pt1 | contig 13676 bp, 8 predicted proteins | sample CNSS3metaG_FD_160074 | JGI IMG/M metagenome (GOLD analysis project Ga0214544, IMG submission 160074) | Root nodule microbial communities from cowpea collected in UCLA plant growth center, Los Angeles, California, USA - CNSS3 | ecosystem: Host-associated > Plants > Roots > Nodule | place: USA...
GCCTAGCCTTGTAGTGGCATGCTTCTCACATTTTTACCATTTCTTTCCTTTCCATTTTATGTTTTCTTCTTCCTTTAATTGTTCTTGGTTTTCTATGGTTTATGTGCTTTCCATTTCCTTTTTGTTTTGAATCAATCCATCATCTTCTTCTCTTGAGCTTTGTGAAAGGAACCTTCACATCTAGATAGCTTGCTATCTTAATGTCCAGTGGGGATTTCGCTTAGCTTTCTTAATCAACTCACACCATATTCAATAATCTTAAAAAGGAACAAGATAATCCTTCATCACGCCTGGTGGCTCAATCCCTACCGCCAGGCGGCACATTAAAGATGAGTGTTGTTCTTGTTTTGGCTTGAACCGCCTGGCGATGATGAATTTCTGCTAGGCAGCACGACATTGTTCGCGTTCCTTTTGATGATTTTAATGTTATTTGTACAAGTATGAATATGGTTTCTGGAATTGATGTGTGTAGTTTCTTTTGGATACTTTGTTGGTCTGAAATTGATTGCAAATTGGGGGTATGGCAAGGCTTGAGTTATACTAAAGTATGAATGGAATTGGAGTGAAAATAGAGATACTTTTATGAATTGAATTGAGAGTAGAAAGTTAGTCCATTATCCAAGTATTGTTGTGTCTTGGTGACTTGGATTGGTAGGGATGAATACTGCAAAATAGGCTGAATCTGTCGTAGGAATAGAGTAGCTTGAGTTGCTGTTGGGCACTGGTGTACCGCCTGGCAGCGCTATGCTTGCTGCCAGGTGACGTCTGGATGTAGGCACTGGTTTTCGTGCTTAAGGGAAAAAGGGAAGAGAGAAGGACCTGGGTGAGTATTGACCCTAGAAAATTATTGGTGAAACTGGAAGGGGCGATTTAGTTTATAGTATTGAATTATGTAAATTGGAATAAGGGTGAAGGTATAAGCATGGTATGGTGAGGTTGTAAGAAGGTAATTCAAGATAGCAAGAATAACAGTTTTAATGTCAAGTCTCAGGTTTTGATAGAGCATACTTGTTGTTGGCGCATAACTAAGACAAGAGATTATGTGGCGTCAAGATTTAAGGTATTAACTATGAAGTGTGTAATATGGATTGCAAGTTAAAGGAATAGGAAGTGTATCACTGTGATAATGCAATTAGAGCAAGGATTGTGTAATGAGGAAATGTATTGTGTGGTGTCATTAGGAGTTAGGATGAGTTATGGTATAATGATGGAAGGAATTGGTGAATCCAGGTATTGATATGGGATTTGGAATGGGAGTTATAGGTACTGCGATCTAGTATAAGGTTGCCTAGGAACCAAGAATGAGATTGGGATAATTGAGATTTACTTTGCTACCTTGGAGAGGTTAAGAAAGTGTGATATAATCTGAAAGAGATGCGAAAACAGTAACTGGTATGTTACTGTCATAGCGCTTGGCGGCTAGAGCGGGTGCACCAGGAGGTAGAAGCTTCACGAAGGGGGTTCGTAGCGATTAGCACCTGGCGGTAAGGTAGGATCCGCCAGGCGGACGCGGGACAGTGAGCATTCTGTTCGTAGACCTGGCGCCTAGCGGTGTGGCTTGAACCGCCAGGCGGTCTGCCCTGAATTCGCCTGGCGGCGCTTAGGACTGCGCCAGGCGATTTTGCTGCAGAGTATGACTTGTTTATGTTGCGTTAAGCAATGATGCTATACTTGGATCGGGAGATGTTGTGCCATGAGCGGGTAGGTTCATGGATGGTGGATAACATGTGATGATATGAGCGGGGAGGTTCATATCTAGTTACTCTCGCGTGGGGATACGAGCGAGGTAGGTTCGTATATTTCGTGCTCACGTTTGAGAGATGCCACGTGCAGGGAGGTACGGGGCTGGTGGATCACATGTGTTGGACTACGGGAGGGTAGGTCCGTAGAGCAGGACTACGAGCGGGGAGGTTCGTAGAGGCAGGACCACAAGCGGGCAGGTTCGTGTGAGCATCATATTCTCGAGTCCAACGCTAACCATTTGTGTGATTTGAAGGCTATAAAGCCTTGGGTGTATGTCTTATTTTGCATATTATATATATGTTGTTTTATTTTCTCAGCTCACCCTTTTTATTTGTGTATGGCGATGATTGTGTGATTCGTTACACGGGAGCAGATGTTGATATTAGTGATGCTTAGGACGCTCAAGCGACAAAGTGAGGGCTAGCTGGGATTAGAGCTAGGCATATTTTATTATATATTATTATTGATGATTTTGGATTTTGGAAACTGTAACGTCTTTATGACTTGTTTCCTATAATTTTGGCACGTGTTTAAATATTTTGAAATTTTCCCGCGTTTAGGAATAATAATATAATGACGATCTAATTTCTTTTCTTTAATTATTTATTTATTTAAGTGATATTCCTTAGGGATGTTACACCAGTTCTGGGTTTTTTTCTTGAGTTGCTTGGCGGAGGGTTGAATTCTGTCGGGCGATGCGCTATGTTTGTTGCTCTTTTGCTTTGTTTTTATGAATTCCATCATGTGTAGATGTCCCATTGGATACTTTTGCCTAATTTGATATTTAAATATACTGGTACGTTGTCTATTTGAGTGGTTAAAATTAGGGTTGTGATTACGAAACCTAAAGGTCCAATTACGTATGTGGAGGATTCTGAATTCTCAAAAGTTTGACGTCAATGGGGTATTCATTAAATTGGTATGATTTAATGGAGTGGATTTGTAGCATAAAATTATAGTGTTTCCACAAGATTAATGGGCGGTGGTTGATGAAACAGTAGAAGAGAAGGAGGGGGTTCGCAGGTTCAAGAAACCTGGAATTTTACCCAAGTACTGACGTGCCGCCTAGCGGCCAACCAGATGCCGCCAGGCGATGGCAGCTGGACAACCGTACATTGAAAAGTTTGGTGTAGTGAATGCGAGAGGAATTATGAGTGAGTTGGTTAGGAAGAAAGGTAGCTCGAATGGAGGAAACATAAAGGGATGGGAAGTGGATTATGCTTATATGTAGTGTAATGAATTGGAGAGTGCAATTGGAATGCATTGATGTCTAATAGGTAATGAACACTATGTTAATCTCATAATCTGATATTAGGAAATAATGTTATTAGAGATTTATTTATGTTGAGAAGGATTGAAAGATAAGTTGGAAATATGGATTCTAGTGCATTCAACAAGTGGAATTGGAAGGAGCAGTTGGGGAATGAAAGGATACATGGACCCTTGGATAAGTGTAGGAGTGTTATTGATGAGTTTAATTCGGTAAAAGGAATGAGTGAGATGGGGCTCTGTTATGAGGAAACTGAGACATGAAGTAATTACACAAGTGTACGAGAATTCCTAGTTGAAATGTTTGAATGATAGAGATGAGTTATAGGGAAACCAAATCTGGTTGGAATTGGTGGGAAATCGGAATTAGGTACTGAGTCGCAAATGCGCAATGTCCCTTAGAGCAATCTGGAATGTAGAACCAACCAAATTGAGTGCCAAAACCAGCAACAAAAGGTCTTTGGTATGGCGCCTGGCGGCTTGCTGAATCCACTAGGTGGTAGTAATAACGAGAGGGGCTCTGTACTGCGTAGCGCCTGGCAGCAAGGTGTGTTTCGCTAGGCGAAGTCTGTAACACAGTGAGTCTGGAAGGCGCTTGGCGCTTGGCGGTGCTTGGGGCTGCGCCAGGTGGAAATTGCGCAACTATGATTCGTGTAGGTGATACATTTTAAGCAATGATGATATACTTGGATCGGGAGATGCTGTGCCATGAGCAGGTAGGTTCATAGATGGTGGTTAACATGTGATGATATGAGAGGGGAGGTTCATATTCAGTTACTCTCGCGTGAGGATACGAGCGAGGTAGGTTCATATGTTCCGTGCTCACGCTTGAGAGATGCTGCGTGCGGGGAGGTAAGTGGCTGGTGGATCACATGTGTTGGACTACGGGCGGGTAGGTCCGTAGAGCAGGACTACGAGCGGGGAGATTCGTAGAGCAAGACTACAAGCGGGGAGGTTCGTAGGGGCAAGACCACGAGCGGGCAGGTTCGTGTGAGCATCATATTCCCAAGTTCAAGGCAAACCATTTGTGTGATTTGAAGGCTGAAAAGCCTAGGGGTTAAGGTCTTGGCCAAGAACTAAGTAGATTGAATAAGATGGGTGTATGCCTTATCTTGCGTATTATATATATGTTATTTTTATTTGTGTATGGCGATGATCGTGTAATTCGTTACACAAGAGCAAATGTTGATACAGGTGATGCTGAGGATGCTTAAGTGAAATCAGTCAATTAAAAAATAAATCAACTAATTGAATAAATCACAGTTTAAGACTACTGCAGCTAACCTTTTAACTTGTTGAAAATCCATTCATTAGATTAAAAGACACATTTTAACTTGATGAAAACTATTTCATCAGATTAAAAAACACAAACAAAGACCAAATACATCAAACTAATGCTACAAGGTCTACAATGTGAATTATAAACATTAAGCATTCTTTCCTAATGATTGATCCATGTGGAGTGCATGCGTTCAAGGCTTGTTCAACATAAATAACATCAAATCTCCATAACTTCATCAATGAAGGCATGATTCCAAAGCATTGGCTTCAAGTTAGTTCAACAAAGCTTTATCAAATCTTCGTGGGACACACCACCCAAACTTCACATGTCAACAAGTTTGTGAGATAAAATGACTTAAAAATGCTTTTTAGTTGCATAAATTATCTTTCTATATTCTAACGTTTGTTGATACAGCTAAAGTTAAAATTATCTCTTTAAAAGTCTGAAATTATATTGTTTCAAATTACAAAATAAGATAAAAATTAAATTAGTAAATTTTAGAAAGAAATATACAAGGAGCTGAATGCACCCCTAAATTACATATACACTCCCTTTTTCAACAATGGGCCACATTGTCAATCTATTTCTTCACCCCTAGTTTACTAACTTTCACTTTTCTTACAACTCATAAATCAAACTCAACCAGACCCAACCAGAAGTTGCCACGTGGCATGATCCTAACGCTCACAAGTGATTAATAAGTTCAATTCAAAATGAAATTAGTCTAGTAGCGTGAGAATGAATTTTAAATTTTAATTCCTGCTAAAATTTTACTCATTTCTAAATTGGCTATAATAAAAGAAAAAATAAAAAAAAGGAAGCCGTGGCTTGGTTTTATGAGGCTGCTAAGGCCAGCGTCAATAAACTAAAAAGTAGGCTCTTATTGAATGAACGCGCGTCCATTTCCAACTACTCAAACACCTCTCGTCCTCACAACTACTCTACTGCCCTACCATGCACGCCAGAACAACATCCATACAAAATTCAACACACACATGCACCCTTCTAAAGTCGTCACTCTCTTCAAGAGAAAGTCTAATGAGTGATTTTGAAATAATGCATACTCCTGTGTTATTATTTATTGTTGACTTCAATATGTGCTGTGAATAAGCTAATGTTTTTTCATTTCTCTCTCTTTTCTTTTTGTCCATAAATGGGTAAATAGGTGGTTTGTTTTAAAAAAAAAACTATCTCTTTTAGTTTGTTTTTTTTTTTTAAATATCACTTTTATTTTTTACATAGAATGAAAGTTCGATATAGAAAGAAGAAAACTTAAAAATGCCTCTAGCTTCATTTCAGTGTTCACATTTTGATTTCAAAAAATTGCATTAATCAGTTAAAAAAAAATAGTTGTGTATAAATTATTATTTAGTGTTACGTGTTTTAAAGAGACTTTTGACATACAAAACCAAACGTTTGATTTACTGAACTAATATATCCGAAACAAGGTTTAAATGAGATAAAAGAAAAAAGTTATAAACTAATCTTGCCTTGGAGTCCTAACAATATTAGACTTTCCGTTGTCATGAAACAATTAAAATATTTAGTGTTATTTTTTTTATTAAATCTAATGTTTGTTTCAATAAATCAATGTAATAAAAAAAATCCAATGATGAACAACTTAAATTAGGAACATAAAACACTATATTTAATTAAAAATAACAATAAAAAGGGCCGTATTTGTATTTAAGTTTTGGAATCTACTTCACACACACCAAATATATGTCTACTGTCGTAAATCCTAATACCCATGATACCGATGAAAATAAGATTGTATTATTATCTAAGTTTCTGACAACACTAATTAATGATGTCATTTAAAAAATTATTTACTCATCCTATTAATTACATCTGTTTCTCCAAATTGTTCATGAAGTCAACATCACCAAACTCACCCTTCCCTATAAAAACCCCTCCTAACTAGTTCCCTCTTCATAACATTTTGAAGCTGTCCAACATCTTCATCTTTCTCCCGCAAACACATCTTCTCCACACCACAAAACATATACCCCTGGCCATTTTCTCTCTATTGTGGTGGTTATCATGGGAATCACTGCTCCTTTCGCTCCAATAACTCAATGCACAACCAAAGACCGGTCCAACCAAACAGTTGTCTCCAACCTCGATGGCACTCTCCTCGTGTCCCGCAGTGCCTTCCCATACTACCTCCTCGTTGCTCTCGAAGCCGGCAGCATCCTAAGAGCCCTCTGTCTCCTCACCCTCGTCCCCTTTATCTACTTCACCAACCTCTTCATCTCTGAAAATGCGGCGAACAAAACCTTAATCTTCGTAACCTTCGCAGGGCTCAAACTCAGGAACGTTGAGGTAGTGGCGCGGTCGGTGCTGTCCAGATTCTACGCGGAGGATGTACACCCTGACACCTGGCATGTTTTCAACGCCTTTGGGAAGCGCTACATTGTCAGCGGCAGCCCCAGGGTGATGGTGGAACCGTTTGCCAAAACGTTTCTTGGCGCAGATAAGGTCCTTGGAACAGAGCTCCATGTAACATCGTCAGGAAGGCTGACAGGGTTTACTGAGGAAGTCGGTATGCTTGTTGGTGACCAAAAGAGAGACGTGGTCATCAAGGAGTTTGGAACGAACTTGCCCGATGTAGGACTCGGAGACTGTGTAACCGACTATCACTTCATGTCCATTTGCAAGGTTGGTATAACTATAATAATATATATATATAATACTCTTCTCTTTCATTAAAACTACACATTCCCAATACCACACACTATGAGATTTAGTTGAGCTCATAAATATGCTGTTATCTCAACTTTCCAAGGTTCTTATTATGTACTGGAGAGAAAGAGAGAACGTGAAACATTGAGTACAACTTTTAACCATTTAATCACCGTAATTGCATGTGAAACTTAACAAAAAAGTTTAAGAACAATGTCATGCAGTTGTTTTGTCTTATTACCTGGTGAATAAATTTGATGCAGATGGTGATGGTGAAATCTTGGATTTAATTGAAAAGAATACATAAGTTTGTAATTAATAAATACTTATTTTATTTCTAAATTTCCTAATCAGTTAATGTCTAAAAACATTAAGTAGTTCAATTAAGTAAATGCACTGTGATATAATTTTTCATACTATTAATGAAACACTTGCTTTTTAAGAATATAGGAAGATTGTTGCTTTTGTTATTCTTTTTGGATGTTAGGAGCTAATATTGTTAATTTTTATAGCTTTTTACATATGTATTTTTGTTTTCTGTCCCTTTCAAAACTTTAATATGTTAAGATGGGAGGAACCTAAGAGTTATATGAGCTGTTTTTTGGGTCAACATTATGATTAGTTAGATTGTCCCTGGATCTTCTTCTTATTTGGTGAGACTCTTAAATGATCATTACACGGTTTTTAAGCTATATAAATATATATATATACTCTCTCCGCGGCATAATAAAACTCCTCCATTAATTTTGCTATAGTCAAGCCTTTCTCAGTATTGGCATCCCTCCCTAAGTGGTCCTCCCGTTTCCAATGGTCTATTTGTCAATACCTTACCGCAGCTTCACTTTCAAAATGGTTGTCTATGCTTTAAGTGCAATTTCACAACTCAAGTTCTGTTACTATTTTGTTTTATACATGGTTAATAAATTTAAAAGATCCCTAATTGGATCTTCCATAGAGGTTGCAACTCCAATTTTTACTGGACCATATCAACTTTTTTAATCTCATGTTCACCCCTTTCTAACACTCAATTAATATCCTCCTTACAACTTTCTGCATACTTTTGTAATTATCAATGACAAAGCAGATTCTTTATTACATTTCATTGACTTTCTGTTGTGCATATCACTTTATAAGCAAATAAAACACCATAATTTTTGAGAAAAGGATTTGGTTACTTTCTAGTATATCATGTGCTTTGGTTTGAGATAAAATATTACAAACAAAAACATTAAGATAGAGACTATCACTAGTATACTTTACACTTTGAATATATGTGCAATATATATATATATATATATATATATATATATATATATATATATATATATATATATATATATATATATATGCATTTTTTTACATCTTTTATAGGTGGAGATGTTTTAATATATTTTACAAATTTCATTTTTCTTTTTTCCAGTAAAAAAAGCTATTAATAATTTTTTTTCTCGAACGAAATTATGCATGTCAAAGTACGTCATCTTGTCCCATTTTAGTATGGGTCGTTATTAAAGACAGATATAACTTTAATGTTCTGACTAGATAGATCTAGACTAATATGCAAAAATTTCCTCCTACAAAGCTTATAGAGACTAAACTAGCTCTATATAGTCAGAATATATAAATAACAGACCAAACCAGTGGATAATTGCTTTTGCAGGCAAGATAAATTAGAGGTTCTTTATTTATTATACAGGCTGCGGATTGGTTCTGATGGCCTGCAGGTTGGTCGATTAAATGAATTAGAGTATTTCGTGTTATCAATTTATAACGGTTGACTCAGTTTGTTTATTTTTTGTTAGGTTGGAAGACTAGTTCTTGAAATTTGATGATTTGTTATAGAATAATTATAGAGAAAATTAAAAGTTTATTAATGAGTGACATGCATGATCCTTTTGCGTATGTGTCGAATCCAGGGATTAACTGATTTAACTGTATGTTTCCCTACAGGAAGGATACATGGTGCCAAGGATGAAGTGTGAGGCACTACCAAGAAACAAACTTCTAAGTCCAATTATTTTTCATGAGGGCAGGCTAGTTCAGAGACCAACTCCTTTGGTGGCCCTCTTGACCTTCCTGTGGATGCCAATTGGCATCATACTCTCAATCCTAAGGGTCTACCTCAATATTCCTTTGCCAGAAAGAATTGCTTGGTACAACTATAAGCTTCTTGGAATAAGGATCATTAGGAAGGGTACACCTCCACCACCACCAAAAAAAGGTCAAAGTGGGGTGCTATTTGTGTGTAACCACCGTACAGTTTTAGACCCTGTGGTTACTGCTGTTGCACTAGGGAGGAAAATCAGCTGTGTCACATACAGCATAAGCAAATTCACCGAAATAATTTCACCTATCAAAGCTGTGGCACTCTCAAGGGAGAGAGAAAGAGATGCAGCCAACATCAAGAAATTACTTGAAGAAGGAGACTTGGTTATTTGTCCTGAAGGCACCACTTGCAGAGAACCATTCCTCTTGAGATTCAGTGCTCTCTTTGCTGAGCTAACTGATAGGATTGTCCCAATTGCCATCAACACAAAGCAAACTGTGTTTTATGGTACCTCAGTTCGAGGGTTCAAATTGTTGGACCCTTATTTTGTGTTTATGAATCCTATGCCAACCTATGAGATCACTTTCTTGAACCAGTTACCGACAGAACTCACCTGTAAGGGAGGAAAATCTTCATTCGAAGTCGCAAATTATATTCAAAGGGTTCTTGCAGGGACTCTGGGGTTTGAGTGCACCAATTTAACAAGAAAGGACAAGTATGCAATCCTTGCAGGGACAGATGGAACCGTTCCATCTAAGAAGAATACTTGAAATTCCCAAAAGCTTAAAATCAGTATGGTATTAGAGTAATAAAAACTGATTGTGATTTTTTTTATAAGAATAATAGTTTGCGTAATTGTTGTTTTTATGATAAATACAACTAGTTTATTATTTTTTCAGTCCCCAAAATGTTTCACTTTTTTTGTATTGCGGTTATCATTAGCTTTTTGCTATCATGTATGATAGCTATGTGACAAATCCAGTACCACAGATGCAGGTATGTGATCATAAGGTACAACAATTAAAGGCATTGCTTTGGTGCCATCAATTTGTTGGCGAGAATAGATAGAAAGCTGGCAGTGGTGTCTATATATAAATAAATAAGTGTACCAGAAACAATGAAATGTACAGAAGCATAGTTAATAATTAATATGATGCATGTGTTTACAGTGAGGCGTGTAGTTCAACAAGCCCAGTTGTATGGACCTATATCGGACGAGGCATCAAAAGTCATCCAATTAACTTTAAAATAGGACAAAATTGAAGCCTTTTCATAAAGTCATAAGAAAACTAACTAGAGTAAATATGATCCCTTAATAAATATGCTTGACTTGTTCGGTGAAACCAAAGGTAGGAGAGCTTGGGAATTTATGCAGATAGGAAACTACATTCTGTCAGACGCCTTATGCTTCTATCATGGCAAGATCAAAATAATATTTTACTCAGCCAAATCAAACAAGAAAGACAAGAATTTAGTCTGATTCTTATTTTCATAAGAGAATGAGAGGGATAAAATTCAGCATATAATACCTTAATGGCAAAAAAACACTTCAAAAATCAAGTGATTTAAATATTCGAGTTTTGATTATTTATTAGAAGATCCGATGAACTACTTAATTAGAATTCCTCTTAATAAAACTTACATTCTAATCTAATCAATAAATTAAGAATCTTTATTGAAATGGATCAAATCATATAGATGAATATTTTGAAGGTACTTTGGGTGAAACATAATTTTACAAATTTAACTTAACTAAAGTGAATATGATTTGTGAATTTTTTTATTTATACGACTATAAAGTTGTAACAAATTAGCTCAGCAATTTTACAAGTTAATATTATCAATTTTAACATTTTTTTCAACGAGTGAATATATTTGTATTAATAAAATTGACATTAAATAGCTTTTTATATAAAAAAACACGGCATATCTTATTCTTATGAAATCAAGTTGTACTTCACTCATATTCTCTGCTCTTCTAGTATCTGGCCTTTGACTTAAAGTTTCTTTGCTGCGACGAAGCTCCAATCACGGTGTAGGTGTACCTGCAAAAGACACTTCGATGCTTAAGTTAGTATTGGTGATGTCAGAGATTCAGAGAATATTTTAATGCGTAATGAATGTATAGAACAATGTGTTATTCATACCTTTTTACCTATGGGTCCTACCAAAAATGGACCTTTGGGCCCAAAATACCTTTCTAATTGTTCTTGGATCCAATAAAAATGGATAAAATTACCAGAATAACCCTTAATAGTTATCTATGAAATATTTCGTAGGTAAGTTTCCTATGATGTATTTCACAGATAACAATTTAATATAAAAAAAATTGAAAAATCATACACGTTACCTGATCTTTGTAACATTTTTAAATTTTTTAAAAATCACCATTTTTATGTCATCATCACAAGATAATAATTACTTATAAATATATTTATTTTGTTATATTTTTCCAAACATTGATTCATGTCAATCATATCATAGAGCAAACAATAACATTCATAGTAATCACTCAAATAGGACTTGCAATAACAACTAAATAACGCCTCCAAATATAACAACAAAATTTTAAAAAGGTTCCAACAGTATTCATATCATTACATCAACTACATATTATCCTACAAATATAAAATAAACATGTCACAAAAAATGAAAGTAATAATATTTTCAAGTACTACAACTAAAAAACCAACAAATTTTAGTCCTAGGTTAAGTCCTGCAGCTAAAAGACTAACTAATAATCAGCATAATGAGGAGAAGAGTTTTGTCTATGATGTTGGTCACCATACTAAGCATCATCCTGGTTTTTGTCCACATTTTGTGGTTGTTCATTAACATCTTGCAAAATAGTTTGTGCAACGGGAGGAAGAAGAGGGAGAACAAGAGATACTAGGGATTCTAATTTTCTATACACACATTGATTCTCCTGCCTATATTGACGAATCTCTTCTTCCAACCTTAGGATCTATTGTGATTCCACAATTGTAGAAGTAGATGTTGGTTGTGTGAAGGATTCCCTGTAAAGATTTATGTATTTCAGTTTTACAACCCTAGATACTCGTCCCTTAGCATTTTTGCCACCAACAACAACGAACAAACTTCTTTTCCTTAAGTTCTCCTCCTCAACAAGGTCTAATGGGGATATTTCTTCTCCCCCACCACTAGAAGTAGCCTAAGATCTTGCTTGAGAAAATATAGTTTGAAATTCCTCCTATTATTCAAAAATAGAGATGTTATATAATGGAAATTGTTGTATCTAAAAAAGAGGAAAGATATACAAAGTTAGAAAAATTACATATGTCTGCTTAGATATGTGATCTACAAAATCACCGGTACTCTTTCGAATATAAGTTTGGTGGAAAATCTCATCAAAATGAAAAACACAACCCAACTCTTGTGCCTACAAAAAAAAAACCTAATTAATCATGATAAAATAGTAATCAAGTTGAATATTTGTGTCTTTTTAATGTGCATACTATGCGAAGGGCATGCTCGTGGATGGTGATTGTAACATCTTAGCCGAATATTACTAATTCAAATAAAATAAAAATAATATAAATAATAAAGTCGCATTGAATAAAACCTCTTTCCCAAAAATGCGGGAAAATTTAAAATTTATTAAATGCATTGAAATTCAAAAAACTCCATGTTTACATAGTTCAAAACTGATCAAAATTAATGTTTACAAAATAGTAAAGTATGTTCCATAAAAGCTCCCCAACCTAGCCCCTCTCCAGCTCTAGGTGCCACCAGCTCCTCCTGAAACATCATCTACTCCCGTGTAATGAATTACACGATCATCGCCAAACACAAACAGAAAGGGTGAGCTCATATAATTACACATACTTAAGCATATCATAAACTAGAAATCATGGCCACCACCATGTACATCCAGATTCTACACACTCTAGTAACAAATTTAAGATGTCTTTTGCTGCCACAAGCCATAACTCGTGGTTCCACCTTTATAAGCCACAACTCGTAGATACATATGCGAGACTATCCTGTTACGAACCACCATCCGTAATGCCAAGTGGAGTTCCCAATATGAACCACAATTTATACTCTCAACACAAGATTAGCAACATCACTAGCCACAACCCGTGATTGCACAATCAAGTGGAGACCATCCGTACGAGCTACAACTCACACACTCACACCGGTTTTCCAATATCGTCAGGCCACAAACCCGAGATCGCCACGTGTTTACCCTCCATTCTGAGTCACAACTCAAGGAATGTCATTCCAAGCCACAACTCAAGGAATGTCTTCAGCAAGTCTCATAGTCAAAGTCATCACCACAAGTTGTGTAAAAACTCTTAATATCATCAATCTGACCTATATAAGATTAGTACACACTCAACATGGTCTTAGGGATTCCAATGCTTCTACGAACCTGCTCGCTCATGGTCCAACTCTACGAACCTCCCCGCTCGTAGTCTAACTCTATGGACCTCCCCTCCTGATGGACGTCCTTGGTGTAGGAGAGGAAGGAGATCCATGGAAGACACCAAAAAGAAGAGGAAATGCAGCGGAAATGAAGATAAGAGCAAGAAGAACTCTAGGCAATGGAGGTTTTTGGTGAAGATGAAGAGTAGAAGTGAAGCTATGGTATGGAAGGTGGCTAGAGGAGATGAAGGAGAAGGTTAG
>Ga0214544_1010428_pt1 | contig 13676 bp, 10 predicted proteins | sample CNSS3metaG_FD_160074 | JGI IMG/M metagenome (GOLD analysis project Ga0214544, IMG submission 160074) | Root nodule microbial communities from cowpea collected in UCLA plant growth center, Los Angeles, California, USA - CNSS3 | ecosystem: Host-associated > Plants > Roots > Nodule | place: USA...
ACAGAAAGACTAAATTTTGCAACACCCCACACCAGAAACTCCACTCTCCCCACTATTGGGGGTAACGAACATCCTTAAAAAGGGGTTTTTGAAAAGAGGGGTTTCAAATTTCAATCAGTTTCAGTTTCAGTTCGTTCATTCCCATAGCAAAAAGAGCTTCAAGTTGAAGTTCAAGTTATTATATTATTTCAGATCATGAAGAAGTTGAAGAACTATTATATGCATTTGCGGCATCACCACCACCACGCCGAGCGGAGGTGGGTGTTCCCGCTGGCGGTGGGTTCACTCCTCTCTCTCTTCCTCCTCTTCGTCGCCACGCTAACCTCGCCGGAGGGTACGCCGATTCTCCCCTTCTACCGCTCCATCACCGCCGCCTCGTACTCCGTCTTCGTCGAGTCCAAGCTCCACCCGCTCCCCGTATCGGCGCTCCCGCCGCCGCCGCGCCTGGCGTACTTGGTCTCGGGCTCCGCCGGAGACGGCGGCGCGGTGAGGCGTGTGCTGCTGGCGCTGTACCACCCCGGGAACCGGTACGTGGTGCACCTGGACCTGGAGGCCTCGGCGGTGGAGCGCGCGGATCTGGCTAGGTTCGTGGAGGAGCACCCGCTGTTCCGGCGGTTCGGGAATGTGAGGGTGATCAAGAAGGCGAACCTGGTGACCTACAGGGGACCCACCATGGTGGCCAACACGCTCCACGCCGCCGCGATTCTGCTGCGGGAGCTTGGCGATTGGGACTGGTTCATCAACCTCAGCGCCTCCGATTACCCTCTTGTTACACAAGATGGTTAGTTGCTTAATTAGTTAGTTAGTTGCTGTGTTAATTAGTTGGTTAGTTAGGTGAATAATCTGCTTCAGTTTTCCCGATTTTTAGTTGGAAAGTGCGTGGAACAACTGGCACGAGATTGTTCTGGTGTAATCTAGATCATCTGATACCATGTTGTTTTAGTTTAACTTGGATAAACTAATTTGAGATTGTTATAGTTCAACTCGGATCAACTGGTACGAGGTTGTTCTAGTTTAACCTGGATCTACTGGTACGAGATTGTTCTGGTTTCACTTGGGGAACAACTGGTATGCAGTTGTTCCCGTTTATCCGGGGGATCAACTGGTGCAAGAATGTTCCGGTTTAACCTGGATCGACTACTACTAGATTTGTTATAGTTTAACCGGTTATCTTGAGTTTTTAATTCTGGGGTTTGCAGTTGTGCTTAATTGTCGGAGATAGTATGGTTTCTAACCCTATGGGCTATAGCTTTGATGTCTGTAAAAGAATGTTTTTTTTGCTTTTTTCTTTTTTTTTTTTTTTGTGATGGTTAGATCTGCTGCACACGTTTTCCTACTTGCCACGGGATCTGAATTTCATTGATCACACCAGTGACATTGGATGGAAAGAGTGAGTCTTTTTAATTTTCTGATGGTGGTGTTGTTCTGATTCAAAAATTTTCTTTTCTGTGTGTGTGGTCTTTTGTTTTGTTTCTGGGATTTATGTGATTGGGTTATTGTGGTGTGTGTGTTGGTTAGTCATCAGCGTGCAAGGCCGATAATCGTTGATCCGGGGTTGTATATGAACAAGAAGCAAGATGTTTTCTGGGTTACACAGAGGAGGAGTAGGCCAACGGCTTTCAAGCTTTTCACAGGTGAAGATCCTTTTCTTGTCTGTTAATTTTCCTCTTTTGGGTTTCTTTGTTTGTTTGTTTGTTTGTTTCTCTTTTAGGGAAAAAAAAATATAGTTTATTTCCTGTGTTTGCTTTTGGATTTATGTGAACTAGGGGATTAGTATTCTATTTTTTGCATAGAGGATTTTGTTAATTTTGAGAAGGAAGGAGTCCTTGCTTGCACGTGTCTTTATGCATATTAATGGGAAGCTTTGTGTGAATAGTGGGGAAATTATAGTTTTGATGATTAAGAAACGTTTGATGTGGCATAAGTAATTCTGCTCTGGGGTTTGTATGCATGGAAGAAAGCATTAATTGTGAATAATCTGTTCTGATTCAGTGTGGTGATTCTGTAACGTGCCAGGACTTGTGAATGAAAGTTATTTTGTGACTTAAATTGTGTTCTATAGGCACCTTTTCGAAATATAAGATTATTTTATCTGCTGATTTAGGTATCTTGTCTTGGTAATGTTTGCAGAGTTTTTCATGTTCTATCATTTGAATCAGATAACATTTTTTAAATTTGTCGCGACAATTATATAGCATGGATAAACTATTGCCAAATGCTATTTTTGTAGTTTCATTCGCACCATCGCTGGTTCGAAGTGTTTCCTGATTTCAGTAATTAATTTTGTTTGCCATGATTTTCATTCTTGATACACGAATTAGCCGGAAATGTAGTTCATCTTAATGATATTCAGTTCAATACTTGAAAATTGCTTCTTAAATTCTTGTCTTGGCCTATGCTCCTCAAAGGTGAACTGTTCTCTAGAGGGAGCAAGGGTGTATCCACCCTTTATTTGTTCTAAAGTGCATTGTGATCTTAACCTTCTAAAATTTAATGGTGGATACACCCATTCTTCTAGCACATGTGCTAATACATCACTTTTTCTCACCTTTGGTACAGCTTGTAATAGTACATATGCTGTAATAAGGGAAATAAATGGCAGAGTAATGATATTTTGCTAAACATCAAGTATTGAACTGAGATTCACATCTATATATTCGGTTGTATTAAAAAAAAAAACACTTTCTTTTTCAAAAACATGTTTAAACAGACGGAGCTATGAGGTACACACTTGTTGTTTGCTCTCATATTGTTACGGAATGTATCTTGGATTGCCATTGATGATTGGTAGACACACAGAGCAAGTTTTGGTTTTCTGAAAGATACACTAATGAATCCTCTGTGTGTCCTATATTGAATCAAATCTACTAACAACAGCCAAATCCAACAACTTATCCATTTTGGTTATACATTGAGCCATAGAACCAATAATGGTTCTTTGAGGTTGAACTGATTTTGTACGATAATGTTATGCATGAACTTGATGGGTGGATTGTATTGGAACTGATGTCTGATAAAACTTCTCTGGTGTTAGGTTCTGCATGGATGGCACTGTCAAAATCTTTCATTGATTACTGCATATGGGGATGGGACAACCTACCTCGGACCGTACTAATGTACTATTCAAATTTCATATCTTCCCCTGAAGGATATTTCCACACAGTTATCTGCAATGCTCAAGAGTTCAGGAACACAACTGTGAACAGTGATCTGCATTTCATTTCTTGGGACAATCCTCCCAAGCAGCATCCTCACTACCTTACAGTTGAAGACATGAAAGCAATGGTTGACAGCAATGCTCCATTTGCAAGGAAGTTCCACAGAGATGATCCTGTCTTGGATAAAATCGATGCTGAACTCTTATCCAGAGGTCCTGGAATGACAGTTCCCGGAGGTTGGTGCATAGGAAAAAGGGAGAACGGCACCGATCCCTGCTCTGAAATCGGCGACACCACAGTCCTCCGACCTGGCCAAGGTTCCAAGAGGCTTGAAACATTGATCAGCTCATTGCTGTCGAATCAGAAGTTCCGGCCGAGACAATGCGTGTAGATGAAGAAGAAGGACCAACTCTGGCTATGGTGGTCTTCTTCTAGATCATTATTTTCCACTGGCTTTAGTTTACATGTCCACGGTTAGTTAGGTGATGAGTAAATTAGGATTTCTTTCCACTAGGAGAAGAAATAGTGAGAAGTATACAAAGTGTTTGATATTTGAGGAAAAAAGAAAGTGAGACAAGTCTGGTGAAATGAGGTTAACTGCAGAGTTGGATCATCTACTGTAATACTATGGTACATATGACACTTCAGTTCAGTTCACCCTGTTGTTCCTAAGTCACCTCTTCCCCCAATTTTTGACATCAATGAACTCAGTTCAGTTGTGTGACCAGCACTGAAGGTTCCTCAGCTTTTCTCTGTTGAGCAAGAAAGAGAGGGAGAAAGAGGATGACAATATGGTAAGTGGGGGTGACAAAAGTAAAAAAAATGTGTGAAATGGAATGGAAATACTTTTTCATGTATTATCTTTACATGTTATTTTCTAATTGATGTTGTTATACAACTAATTTTTCCTTTGCCTTTAAGTCAATGCATTTCTACTCATGCTTTGGTACCAAACAATCTGGTGTCATGTTTCCAAATGGATAGTCACCATAATTGACATTTGTCCTACTTAGTTTATTTCTTTTCCATTTTAGAAGTAAAGAAAACAAAATGAACAAGTTGGGCAGATGTCAATTATAGAACTGGTACATCAATTTGGAAATGAAACCATATACTGTTCACTTTTTCTTTTTTTTATATTGGATTCCACTGCTTGGGATTTAATTATATTTTCAATCTTTGAAATTAAGGATGAATTTGGTTTTGATTTTTCAATTTAGTGTTTAGAGGAAAAAAGATGTGTATTTTTCTTCAAATTTGACAGCAGACTGTTGCTGATTTAAAACAATGAGTATAATTTAAGAAAACATATAATTTAAACAAACAAATCCTTATATGGAAAATTTGAAAATATTTTGAAGAATCTATGGTAAAACTTCACGTGTGTAGTTGACTTTCTATGCATCTGCCACCATTTAGTTTTTCCTATAATGGAGGCCAGAGGGGATCAATTGGTACATATACACCATTCATGATGGAACCTCTTGATTATTATAAACTAATTAAAGGAAAAGAAAAATACAAACTTTTACATCAATCTTTGCAAATTGATCATTATCCATGGTTTTGCATTCACACAAGTAACAGACATTTCATTCTTATTTGAAGAGATTAATTAGTCACCATCATCTTCATAATACATAAACACACATAAATATTATAATGAACTAGTCCTAATGGTAATTTGCTCCACAAGATACAGTTTAGTTTGTGAAAGCTACTTATTCACTAATTGATTCACATACCAGGTATTAAATTAATGTCAACATATATCAGCTAATGAACTTACAAGACAAAGAAACTAAAACCCATCTGTGTTATTCATAAACTCATCTGATAAATCAAGCTGCTAGTGTCATCAAAATTAACCTGCATGTGATCATCAAAAATTTCAAACATGGTCTAGAATGCATAACCATGTTCCTTAAATACAAGGTTGAGGTTCAATTTTCATATCAGAGTTTACAATAGAACATATCTATTAAAATATCTCCATTCCTTAAATGAATCGAGTAATTTCAAGAGAGATTATATACTCATATCAGTCACAACAAAGCTTACACATATAGTTCATAGTGTGTTCTTACCGGAAAGTGGAGTGTTGTTGGACAAGTCGTTAAGAAGTGAACTTCAAACTTAATTCAACTTCACAAAACCGGTTTTTAAGCTGAAGTTTACACTCGGTTATATACTGTAAATTCGCCTTATTTTTAGTCAACATGGAATCTTATACACAAGATGTGAAAAGAATGAAATCTCCTTTCCATGTTTTTGGACTTCTTGACCGTGAGATCATATACTGTAAACTCGTCTTATCTCTAGTCAACGTGGAATCTCAGACACAAGATACAAAAAGAATGAAATCTCTTTTCCATGTTTTTGGACTTCTTGACAGTGAGATCTAACTGTGAATTGAGTGAAGCCATGACAGCAAAAACACAAGATAAGATAATTGGAAGATTTACCTTGGTTGTGACTGAACCAAACCAGAAGATGTAGATGCATATACATACATATACATGTATATATATATACATGTATATGTATATGTATGTGTGTGTGGAGTTGGAATAGCAGAGAAAGAAGCTATGGAGGGGCTTCAACCGAGGAAAGATGACAACTGCTGCTAATGTCTTTCTTGATGTTTTCCTTACCAACAGAAGGTGTCATCTCTCCTACGGCAGAAGTTCCTAAACCTTTCTTCTAAACCATTTCTTTCATGCATACATCTGCTTCTATTTCTCCAACACAAACACCTTATTTATAAGGGAAAAACTTCTCTCTGTCTTGCAGATAATGTCCAACATTATATAAACATATCTTCAAGTTTTCATCTTACAAGACCTAGGATTATAACTATGCTTGTTTCTTCAATCAAATTAGTTTTTTTCTATGTTGCTTCTTGTAACACTGTCAATGTTCGGTCTTAGTTCATTTTTTAATGTTATTTTTTTCCTTTTAATATTGAAATGTGTCATTTCATAGTTATATAAATGAAAATTTGACATAATTATTCAGAAAGAAGGACAGAAAAAAAGACGTTTTTTGTCGTTGTTTATATTTTGTTGCTGATGGCAAAATATTACTTTTAATTAAGAAAACATCACTGACAAAAGTTATTAGTATGCATAGGTTTTATCCATTTAATTAATTCAAAGGACAAATAAATTGAGTTGGGTTTATGGAAGGTGGTATTTGGTGAAGGCACTGATTGATATAATATTATAGTGTGTACGATATTACTAATGTATTTGTGGGTTTTCGAATGATATGATTTGATTATGAAATTGTGAGGAAAAACTACTCTGAAATAAAATATGTACTTTTGTTTCATATATTAATAAAAATATAGAACATGTTCTAATCACAACACACCCATTTTTAAATTACGTGCAACATTTAGCTGGCAACTTTTCATAATTACAAGTATCTTCAACAATAAAAAATAACATCAGTTGTTTCTGTGTATAATATTATAAATATGCATATTTTAAGAAATGGTTTCTTTATAGAAGAGAACATATAAACCAGAATATTATATATATATTATTGAAAATGAATGAAAACTAAATTTAGTATCTTTTTATTTTTATATTTTCTTATATAAAGTATAATATTTAATATTAATAAATATTTTGTTTTCTTTTATTTTTAAAAGAAAAAGTTAAAAAAGGTAATTGTTTCTTGATATACACAAATTCATTATTTGTGATTTAATACGTGTTCTTCAAGTAAAAAAATAATTATTTTTGTTTTATTCACAATACAATATTAGTTTAATAATTGATATTTTTTTATGAATATAAAAGAAAAAGTTATGTACTATATTTTTTCACAATCGATTTTTAATTTTGACTTGATTATCATACATAGGGCTGGCCAAATTATACTGAACTGCACTGAACCATTAAAAACTGTACTTAACTAAAAAATGGTTCACCTGAACTGCACTGAACTGAAAAACAGTTCAGACAAACTGAACTGAACTGTTTTTTGTTCTAACAAACTGAATTGCGTTGAGCTGCACCGAACTGCACTGAACTGAATTGCAATATGTACTGAACTGTTGTGAACTGAACTCTTTTTTCAAACTGCACTATTTTTGAACCGAATTGCACTATTTTTTAACTGAACTACACTATTTTTGAACTTAATTACATTAATATTGAACTGAATTGCACTATTTTTTAACTAAACTACATTATTTTAAACTGAATTGTACTATTTTTAAACTGAAGTGTATTAATTTTTAATCGAACTATACTAATTTTAAACAAAACTGCAATATTTTTTGAACTGAACTAGTTGTGTACTATTTTTAAATTGTTTAACTAAATTATTCAACTAACATTGTCATTTGTGTAGATAAAAAAAAAAAACATAAAACTAAGTAGATAAGAAAAATTTGTCTCTACTCAAAAATACATCTTCAAATATAAGTAATTTTTTATTACTTTGTCATTTGTGTAGTTTATATATAAAAAATAGATTATAAAATAAAAAAGTTGTTTTTTTATTTTCAAATTGTATAATCTAAAATTAAACATTTTAAAAAGTAATAAAATAAATTTTTAATTATATAATTTTAAAATAAAAATAAACCACTGTTGTTTATGATTTGCTTAGACGAGTGCATATATAAAGGAACAAAAGAATTAGTGATTTAATTGATTGAGATTGAAAGTAATGTACAAAAAAAAAAAATGAATTGATTACAAAATTCTATAATACAGAAAGTACTTTTTTCGTTTTATTATACAATTTAAAATATATTTATAATTTTATAAATTATGTCTGAAAGTAAAAAATAAATAATTTTCTAATTATATGATTTATTTTTTTCTAATTATATAATTTATTCTTTTTTCTAAATTATGTCTGAAAGTAAAAAATAAATAACTTTCTAATTATATGATTTTTTTAAATTATATAATTTATTCTTTTTTCTAAATTATACCATTCTAAAGATCATTTAACTTTTATATTACATATTTGAGAAAGAAAAAGTGGTAATTTTATATTTACGAGAAATATGGAGGTGTCGCAAGAATTAGTACATTAAGTCTCTTCTAGTTAGAGGAAAATATTTTTATTTTTATACAGATCAAACAAAAGTGCCAATTTCATGTAGAAGAGAAAGGAAAAAAAATAAAAGGGGAGTTCAGTTCAGTTAGTAATTAATTGATACAAGTTCAGTTATTTAAAACTGCACTTTAAAACAGTTAAGTACAATTATTATTTCAAATGGTTCAGTTTATTTTAGTTTATTACAGTATAGTTAACTATAATTTAGTACAGTTAGGTTAATTTTGCCCAGCCCTAATCATACATGATTATCATACATTTTTATTTTAGTAATTATGTATCTCAATTTTTCTTAGATTATGATAAATTATCTTTTAGTGTTACACCTTGTTTAAAAAAATAGGTATATTAATGAAAAATAAAAGAATATATTATTTTTTGGAAGTGATAAAATGAAAGTTGTATGTGAAGATGAAAACAAAATAAATTTAACTTCTTCACATATTTTCAATCATGATACAAATGATCTAATTATTCAATGTTCAATTAGAAAGACCATTTGTTAAGGTTCAAAGAATTATTGTTGAAAAGTTTCATATTAATTCTTTGTAACCAATATATAAAAACATCCTCAAATATTATGTAATTCCTTTTATAGTTACAATTATACTGAACGATGTATCTATTTGATTCTATTAATGACAATACTTAAACATATAAATTTTAAATGTTTATTTTAATTCTCCAAAATTATTGGTCAAGATCGATCACTACACAATTATTAAAACTATTAAAACTTACATTTAATGGACCTGTTATTACTTTTGGGTCCACTCATGACATTGGGCCGATCTTATGGGTAGGCACAGCTTATAAGTGTGAACACTACTAATTCTTGTTTTTTTTTTTTATTTTTTTTCTACGGAAAGTTTTGATGATATTTGGTCAAATTCTCAAACTCAACTAATGTGAACAACCAGTTGTGAAAATTTAAATGAAGCAAATTGTAAACCGTTTTCACATTCAAAGTTATATAGTCTTCTAGTTCTTTCAAATGTCATTATACAATTGACTATATTATTTTATTTTCAAATTGTATTTACATTTATTTGTATTATCTGAATATAATAGTTTATTATTAACAGAAAATAATATATTTTATGTATGGATTAACTATATTTTTATACATAAATTATATAACGTTTTTAACTTTTATCCGTATCTCAATCTTTTATCATATTAGCCTCTATTACTTAGAAATATGAATATAATCTTTCTCATCCAACGATATTAACTGTATTTTAACATGACAAACATGGATCATGTTAACTTTCTAATGTTGATAATATAAAACTTTATAAACTGCATCCAATCTTATTTATCATTTGTTACGTTAAAAAATAATTAACCACGTTGGACGAAAATATTACATTCGTACATAATTTTGAGTGTAGGAACCTACCAAAATTAAAGTTTGCATTATATTTTAGAAAAAAAACAGAAGTTTTAGTACAATGAATTTATTTATTCAATATAATGTCCACATTAGAAATTGCATGCGTTCCCTTCTTTTTTTTTCTATTTGTTTGAACAATTAAAAAGAACTTACTTTTCTTGTTTATTCCATTTTTTTATCTATTTTAATCTATAAAAATAACCATAAAATTAGTGGAAAATGTTTCTTATTATGACTACATGAGTGCATGTGTCACACAACTTCTCTCTATTGACAAGACACAACACGAAGATTTTCCACAATTTCTTTCAAATTAATAATAATTAATAATCCAGCAATAATTTGTCAACAAGAGATTGATAATAGTCAAAAGATTCCAGGTGTGAGATTAAAAGGCAAAGTAACCTCATGAGTCATGATTATTTCAAATAAGAAGCTTACAAGAAATTTACACTCACTAAGAGCACTAATTATGCTGTAATACTTTTGGTTATTGAAAATAAATTTAACATATACATACATACTTCAGATTTTACATTACATCTAATAAATATTTATATATATTATAATAATGTTAATTTTATTTGTAAGTTTTAAGACATGAATTTTAAGTTTTTTTTAATTTTATAAAAACCAAGATAAAATTTGTATTTATTTATACATTATATATTTATTTAATCATTGGTCTACATGAAATCTCCAACTATAATAATTAGGTTAAAATATTCTTTTGGTCTCTTTATTTATCAAATAATATCAGTTTGATCCTCAAATAATTTTTCGTTGTCACAATTTAATTCTCATTCTTAAAAATGATTAAATCTAGTCTTCACCCTTAATTTGAGACAGTGTTAAAGTCTGTCATATAAATTAATTTCTTTATCATTAGAAAATCTGAAAGCAATCTATAGAACATAAAAACAACCTAAGCCAACTTCCTAGCAATTGGCATTGATATACTCTAATGAATTATTTCACTTCTTGTCTTCTGGTGACTATTTAAGTCCTCCATAGAACAATTTTCTGGGTCAATTTCAAGCAATCAAAATCAATATCAATTTTCAAAACAGAAATTAGAAAGGTGAAAAGGGAAATAGATGCTTTCTTCTCCTAAATTAGAAAAAGCAAAACAAACCATACACTTATAAAATATTTTTAAAATAATAAAATGGCGATTTATTTTAATGCTTGTGAAAAATCAACCTTTTGTCATGTCGTCTTTTCACACTTTGACTAATACTTTTCTTTTTCATATGAGCTTTTTCTCACGCAATTTTATGTTTACTTTTATTTTTATAACTATTTGGGTAAAAGTAAAAATTAAAAATACTATTTTTATAAAAGAGTACAAATAAATAATTGCGTTAATTTATAACAAAAACATGTTTTCATCGAGGTATGTATAAAAAGTAGGGTATGAATTGAATTGACTTCACTGTCTTGATTGATAACAATACACTTTCTAGGAATTTGCTGGGAAATAAATAATAAATAAATATATACACGTGTTAAAAACTTGGATGGAGCAGTGTTAATGATTGGTTAACTAATCTTAAAGTAGTTTAGGTTAAATTTAATCCTACAAATTATTCTTGTAATACAAAGGTTGTTCACACTGATATTCATGAATAAGATAGTGACTAACAGTTGTTTAATTAAAATACACTTTTATATCATTTTGTAAAATAATGTAAGTTTAATTTAATATTAGAAAATTGACTTATAAAATATAAAATTTATATTGCTAATTAATAGATATGTGATTTTGAATTTTTTGGTGATTGATTAAACACATACCAAGAAACTTGATATGATATCAAGCAACATACTTCTAATGAGAAAAAAAATAAAAAATACAATTAATTCAATTGGGCTTTGTATACACTAATTATCTACAATAAAGATGTATATTAATACATTGATTCATTTTATTTTGATCTATCAACTTGATCCACTCTTAAACAAACCCTATTTCAAGAATAAAATTTGAAATTTTTAGTAGAAATACACTATCTTCACTATAACAATTTTAAAAACAAACCTCATTTCAAATAAAATTTGAAATTTAAGCACAAATATAATATTTATATTTATATTCTAGACTAGTAAAATAAGATAATAAGTAATGATGAAATCTTGTGAGGAGTGCAAAAGAAATTGAGATGATTTGTTTCTGATGTTTATTTGTTGTGCTTCAAAATATAATGATGAACATTGATTATGATGTTTTAAAATATATTAAGAAAAAATTTAAAATATTAATATTAATCTATTTTGAAAGTACAACGGAGAATAGTACCAAGAACTTAAGTAGAAAATTCAAACACGTTTTTGTTACGAATAATTATTTGTATTGTTGTTCCAACTCTTTCTGTAAAAATAATGAATGTTTATGGTTTAATAAGTTATATAAAAAAAAAAAATTTATCCGCACATATAAATATGCAGATATCTACCATCACTAGTGCAGAATTGGATTTCTACCTCGCCTTATAGGCCTCGGTTGGCCAGGAACCGAAGCCTATAATGGCGCGGTGGCAATTTTGCAATTATAGGCAACTTTTATGCCTAGGTTCACCTACAACCCGAACCCAAAAGCAGTTATAGGCCTCGGTTGTAAAGAAACCGAAGCCAAAAGCGCTGTTAGGCCTCGGTTAAGAAGGCCCGAAGCCAAAAAGGATGCCCAAAATTTCAAAAATGCCATTCTCGTTTTGACTTATAGGCTTCGGTTGGGACAAAAGCCGGTGCCAAAAGTGGTATTAGGCCTCGGGTGTTAGGGACCCGGGGCCAAAAGGGGTTATATGCCTCGGTTCTAAATTGAACCGAGGCCATATTGTTTAATTAGGGCTCAAAATTGCACCCCCTTTCTTCCTCGCGCGCGCTCCTCCTCCATTTCTCTCTGCAATTCCGGCCACCATCGCGCGTTGCTCCTGTGCTGCCACTGCCACTGCCACACCGTCGTTGTCTCCTCCTTCTCTCTCCGCGACTTCCGGCAAGAAAACCACGCGAGCACGCGATCCCCCTGCCGCCGCTGTCTCTGCTTCTCTCTCCGCGACTTCCGACGAGAAAGCCACGCGAGCCCCCTGCTCCGGCCACGCTGCTCCGGCAGTGGTCCCTCTCTCTGTCTCTCTACAAGTGTTCCGGCGTCCCTCCACCACCACGCGAACATTTTCGTTCTTTTGCTGCAATTGTCGCACCGCGGTTTTCTTTAAGGTAAATTTCCAATGCGTTTTTGTTTGATTTTCTGTTTTTGTGTATGTTTGATTTTCTGTTTTTGTGTATGTTAATTTTAAATTTTAGTTATTGTGAGTGTTAATTTGGATTGAGATAGAAATTGTTTGGAGTGTTTTGATTAATTTTGTGAAAGGATTGAGTCTCAATTTAAGAGCATTGTGTCTTCAGATGTAGAGCATTAAGTCTGAATTTAAGAGAATTGTAAAAACACTATAATTAAATAGGTAATATATGATGTTAAGGAAATTGTTGTTTTTGCTTTTATTTGTTACTTATGACTTTCTCTTGTGTTTTTTGTTATCTCTTGTAGCTTTCGAACGCGTTGAATTGCATCATCTTCCAGTGTCATCTGCTCTTTTTACGCGCTCCCAGGTTCCTAATTCTAATATTTTCCTATGATGCCAATATGTTGTTTGCTTTATATATTTTATTAATTATTTGTTAAAACATGTTGTTTGTTTTTCTTATATGTGAGTTAGCCTTAGTTTCCCGTTTGAGATTCAATACGTAAATTATGTATTGTCCCCGAGTTTTCATTTTGAAAAAATTACATTTTTTTAAAATTAGATATAAGGGGATACAATACTAATAATTTAAATGTATTGAATCTTGAATTGTCCGATTGGACAGTTTAAGAAGATTAATCACTTTCTAGTAATTTATTAGTGCATATATATTTAAAATACATATCTTAAAATTCATGAATATTTGTCAATTGTGTTTTGTATTGATCTTCGGGTGCATATTTGATTGTGGTTTATAATCACTTTCATTTCGTGTATCCTGAAGGCCAATGCGAAATG
>Ga0214544_1010430_pt1 | contig 13674 bp, 8 predicted proteins | sample CNSS3metaG_FD_160074 | JGI IMG/M metagenome (GOLD analysis project Ga0214544, IMG submission 160074) | Root nodule microbial communities from cowpea collected in UCLA plant growth center, Los Angeles, California, USA - CNSS3 | ecosystem: Host-associated > Plants > Roots > Nodule | place: USA...
AGTAAAAAGAATTACAAAAGCAACCAAGTCTCACCCCATTAGATGAGTTTGGCAACACGGATCAAATGACAACATTGGATCTTAATAAAAAATAGAATTTAAAAAAAAAAAAAAAACATAAAAAATTGTTTCAATGGATCTTTTGAATTGATCAACTCAAAAAATGGTTGGTAAAGTTTTAGCACAAGAAAGAAATATGCAATTTGCACTATGCCTGGTGCATGTGTCTTTTTTGTGAATTTAACCGTAGTCAAATCAAGCAGATCCTGAAAAAGCAATGATGAGAAAGCAGTTAACTTATTAATAAATCTAAAAAACTATATTGAGCCAATTACTCCAAAGACAAACCACTAATCAAATCTGCAAATAGTTGATCAAGTCTTAACACAACAAAGAAATATTCAATATTTGCTATGCTCAATGAATGTGATCTTTTTGTGAATTCAACCATAGTCAGATGAAGCAAACCCAGCAAAGCAATGATTAGAAAGAAACTTACTTATCAGTAAATCTCTGAAAACTGTATAGAGCTAATATCTCCAAAGACAAACAACTAACTCCCACAACTTTCAACGCATCATCTGTTAGATTAATACATTGTAGCTTTAGAACTTTCAAATGTGGACATCCTCTAATCACAGAAAGCAGCCCTTTATTGTGGATGAACTCGGAATCCAATGACAAGGTCTCTAGAGATCTGCAGTGTAATCCCACAGCTTCCATTGAAATGTCGGTTATTTTCGCACAAGCTGCCACTCCAATAGATTTTAGCGAATTTCCCACACCCAACGCTAATTCAACCAAACCCGTGTCAGTCAAGCCTTCACAGAAACGCAGATTCAAATCTTCAAGATGCTTGCAACACTGTCCAATAGCAGCCAAACCTTGATCTCCAACATAACAACCCTATAGGAAAATCTCGTGAATTAAAATGACGAGTATGCATCACTCACGCCAAACTACTCGTAGTTGTAGATATTAATATAGTGACAAGGAAATTGATGCACAAAAAGGAAAAAAAAAAAGGCGTTGGTATCTCCAATTGCAATGCTTCACAGGAAATTCACTTTAATCCACTAGCTTCAATAAAATGAGAAAAAATATATTAGATTTTCCATATTACAGGAAGTTAGAGGATATTTTAATGTATTTGATTTAGCAACATCGATATTACTTTCGATTGAGTCTCGGTTTCAAGACAAATATATGTATGCAGTCGCAAGCATATCACAAGCAAAATTTATCCAAGTTGAAGGAGCCAAACGGTGAGCCAAACTTAGCCTATGGGCCTGTTTGGATACAAGCGCTTCTGAGAGCTTCTCCACCGGAAATAATAAGCTTTTTTTTGTTTCTCTGTAAAACAAACTTCTCAACAGCTCTTAAAACACTTCTAACTCTGTATCCAACCGAGCTCTAAACATTCATTTCAAAGCGATTGTATACTCATAACACATAACAAGGTCAAGGCTTAAACACTATAAGTTCAGACCGAGTAAATAAAATATTGCAAAAAAAAAAAACATACAAACCGTGACAAAAACAATTGAAACCGCGAACGAAAATCCAATCAGCTAGAGAACAAAAAAGAAGAGTAAATAAATACCTGCAAATCCAAGGACTTCAAAGAAATGCATTTTCTCGCTAGCGATGACAATCCCTCGCTGGTGACGTTAGAACACCAGATTAACCTAAGCTTCTCGAGTTTGGGAAAGCCATCGGCGAGAGCAGACAATCCAGAATCAGACAAACAGAGCGAATCGAAATCGCTCTGATCAGAGGAAGAGCCGTCAGACACATAATGCAGCTTCAGCGCGGAATTCTCGCTCGCCCGTCTTCTCCCCTGCTAAAAAAAATAAACAAAAAGGATCAGAGAAAGGAAAATTAAGAATAGAGAAGGGAGATGTTGGGAACGAAGTGAGAGAGGAATATGACTGACGAAGTGAGTTGGGATCGAAACGGAGAGTCTCTCATCGATGTGGACGGTGGTGACGTTGGAGAAACGTGCCGCGAGGAGGTGAACAAAGAGGTCCGGGGAGCCGGAGGCGCCGATGCGGATGGCGGCGCGTGTGAGGCGCTCGAGACGGAGCCAGCGCGTGCAGACGAGGGAACACGCGTCGCGACTGGATTTGGAGTCGAGGCGGCGGAAGATCTCGATGAGTAACTCGTCCGGGAGCAGGGTGTTAATCCAATTGTGGCCTCGCATCGAACCGCACCGTTTTTGATTATTCAGATTGACGAGGTTGTAGGAGGCGAATAGTAGATCCAGTGGCGTTCCTTATGGTTTTGATATGGTTATGGAGTTTGGTTTTGTGTGGGTGATATATTAACCCTTGTTTTCCTCTGTCTTTCCATTTTATTTTGTTATCTTCTCATTGGTTGCAGTCATCCAAAACTTCTCCCTACCCTTGAACATGACAAGGAAACTGTCTTTCACCCTTAAATAATCATTTTCACTGTCCAAATAAGATATTTATTACAATTATCACGTTATTATTGTGAGGTTTTTACGTTTTTCTATAGAAAGAATTAATTATTGTAATAATTATTAAAAGTAATTATCTCTTAAATATTTATAAATTATTTAAATTTTAAAAATAGTAATTAAAAAGATAAAATTAAAAAAACAAGAAGTATATATAATTATAATATAATTATGGATAAATAATAGTTGTAATATAAAAAATCTGATAAGTAATATTATTAAATATTTTTATTATGAGTAATATTTTATAAATAGTTATCAAAATTATAAAAAAATAATTATTTTATAATGAGTAATATTTGAAATAAAAAAATTATTAGAATGATAAAATTGAAAATAACTTTTTTATTATCAATAACTATCAAAATTTAAAAAAAAAAGTAATTATTAAAAGGGTAAAATTAAAAAATAAAAGATTTATAATTTTTTTATATATAATAATATATTTGAATTAAAAATAAGCAGCTATTAAAATGATAAAATTATAAAAATAGTATTTTATTATGTAATTTTTTTATTTATAAAAAATTGATTAAATTTAATAAAAGTAACTCTAAAAAATTATATATACTACTAAAAGATAATCCTAATGAGATATAACTCATTGCTTCTTGTTATTAATGAGAATCCTCTCATTTTTTTCTAATTTTTATATTTAATTTATATTACATGGTTGATTGTGTATTTTAAATTTATAAATTTAAGTTGGAAGATTCTAAAAAGAAATTAGAAGATGGTGTAAGATATGTGTTGTTTTTTTTTTTAATTCAAACGTGTTTATTTCTCATGTAAATCAAATGTTTGAGATAATATGAAGTATGACATGAAAGTTGGTGCATTTGATTAAAAGAATATGACTTTTTAATAACTAAATTTTGATAATTTTTTTATAATTTAATGTGGTATTTTTTAAGTGATTTTTTATTTTTTTATTTTTTTTATTTTTTTATATTTCAAGACCACTTAAAATATGTAATCTAAAGTGTAAAAGAAGTTACCAAAGTTTAGTTGTTAAAATATCATTATTATTGATTAAAACATTTAATTTTGTTATTGCGATGAACGAGGATCTTTGTGTATAAAAGAGAATTTTTACCCCTAATTTCTTATATATTAATATATAAATATAAATAATTCAGTTCAATTTTAATATATTTAATTTATTTGATATTTTAAAGCTTCGTCCTGTATAGGTTATGGCTTACTGACTAGTTTGCATTTTTTTTTAATTTCCTGATAAAGAGCTTATTTGAAAAATCATTTAGAGTTACATTTCCTGCTCGTGATTTTGATTTTGGTCTAGAATAATTACTAAGCTTCATGTAATTTTGATAACTTAGTCATTCCTTTTAATGAAGTTTTAAACTGTAGTGTTTTTTTGTGGTGGTGGTCGAGAAGGATATTCCCAGGCTAATGGAAATTTTGTTGATCATCCCCATAAAAAAATATCCTACGATGCAAAATAATGTGAAGATGTTAGCAAAGCATTTCCTTTAGAATCCTAGACCAATAAGATATTATTTGTTTCACATGATTTTACATTCAATATGGTTCAACAAGTTGAACTAGATTCAAACTTAGCAAATATAAAAGTCATTTTGGTAATAGTTATTTAATTTGTTTGCATGAATCTTCTTTGGATGAGATCATATTGATGGTATAATGCAACATTTCAACAACCTTTTGTTTCTTATGAATGGGATTTTTGTGACATAAAAGAATTGATTTATTTATTGTATTAATTATGTCGAATTACAGTAGTTGTTTGATTATGAGTTAGGTATCATTGTATGACGATGTGATGGGTTCACCAAACACCAAATTTTCTTTTAATTTTTATACGAGCGTTGGCTGGCCTGCCCCATCCCAAACTCGTGTGGGTTGCAAATAATGCAAATTGGGCCTATGTAGGCTAACGGGCATGAAATCTAAGCATGTTTGGCATTTTTTTATGCGTGTTTGTTGTCTAGCCCATCCCACTTTGGTAAGTTTGAATCTCATTCAGCTTGTCGAATCATATTGAATGCAAAATCATGTGAAACAATTCATATCCTATTCGTCTAGGGTTTCAAAAGAAATGCTTTTGTAACATCTTCACTCTATTTTGCATTGCATGATATTTTCTTATGGGGATGAACAATAAAATTTCCTTCAGCCTGGGAATATCCTTGTCGTCCACCACTACAAAATGATATTCCAATCCAAAACTTTATTAAAAGGAAGGACACAATAATCAAAATTACATGAAGCTTGGTAATTGTTTTAGACCAAAATCAAAGTCGTGATGTAGGAAATTTCACTCCAAATTATTTTTTCAAAGATGCTCTTCTTAGGAAATTAAAAAAATGCAAGTTAGCCCACGTGCCATAATCTATCCGAGGCGAGCTAAACTATTAAGCCCGCATTGGTATTGACGCTCAGTGTTGGTGTGAACATGTTTCAACCAAAACTTGAAGCAACACATCACCAAAACATTTAGACTTAAGACAACTTAAGCTTACGACGCACATTTCATATTAGTTTATTCTACACGTTAGCGATTAGTGATAGGTTGCATCATACCCTTATTTTAATCGTGCTTAAGCAATCATTGGCATATAAAAGGAGGCAACCTTACTCTCGTAAATAAGAGGCAACCAATATTTTGATGAGAATAGAAACAAAAATATTACGAGATTTTCCAATTGTTAAGTGTTCTTCTTTCTCGAGTCTTATCTTGTGTTTACTGTTCAAGTAGTGACTCGTACCTTCACTCAAATTTGATCGTTCATCTCCAAGTGACATGTGTTCCTTCATCTCCTATTCATGCATCGCAACCATTTATACGTCCATCCCATGCTCGAGCATTTTTCATCCTCATAAGTTTCTCTTTTCTTTCACAATTTCAATGTCGTCAGTAATTTCATCGAACATGTTGTGTATACATGTATCTTATTCGAAAACCATATTATATCATAATTTAAATGTCGATTTGAACACTTTTAACAAATAACAAGATGTTGGCATATTTAAAGTAAAAAGACTGTAACCATTAATTTTTTAATTTTAAACAAAAATATATCAAAATTTGAAATATTACCAAGTTTAATTTTACTAAAATCATAATTAATCCTAAATATTTTACGAAGATTCACCATGCGTTACGATACAAGTAATTATTGTTGTGACTGTGTTTATTTATTTTTCAATTGTAAAGGAGTAATTATTGTTGTGACTGTGTTTATTTATTTTTCAATTGTAAAGATAGTATGTTGTACAAAAATAATTAATTTTTGAGTTAGAAAAGCATAACAATAGTAGATCAAGGAGTGGTAGAGAAAATTCATAAACTCTAATTCCTCCCTAAATGTTAAATGTGTATATATATATATATATATATGTATATATATATATATATAAACGAAAGGTTACCATATTAATAATAATAATATTAATAATATAACTTTTTATTAAATTATTCTCTCTCTTTATATATTAACATATTAAATCACAAGAAGTTTTAAATATTAAGTAATATAACATAACTTGTAACTCAAACAACTTATTCCATTCCAAATTAATAATTTTTTTATCCATTCTAAATTCAAAAAAGATAAATTAAGTCCAAATCTGATTAAATGTAATAAAAAAATACAGAAACACTGAACTCATTTTTTTAAGTCAGATTTAACCCAATTAGATGAGAAATAAAGGTTATAATTGATGGTCTTAGTATTAGAGCGCCAAAACCTTAATTTTGGAGGGACAGTAGTCCGTTGGATCTCCTCCACTCCACAATCCTCTTGGATAATAAACAAAGAACAAATAATATGAATTTGTATTTTATGGCTAATTTTTTTTTTTTTTTATGATCATAGTCAACGAGAATAGAGCTTCAAAATTTATATTGATTTAATATTTTAGTATTATTGTTATAAGTTTTGTTATAAAATTATTTTATAAGATTTGGCTTTGGACGCTAAAAAAAGCTTTATAATTTAGTTTGGGTATGAAAAATGAGAAAAGAGAAATAACCCTGGCACTAAGATTCTTTCGCTCTGCGATGATCGGGTTCCATATTGTTGGTGATGGTGACTCGTAAATCATGGTCACGATGATGGGTAATTGAAATCGAAAACAGAAGAAGGTTCAAAGGAAGAAGAGGAAACACTGCGTCAGCAGCAGCATTTTCTTTACCATCCCCACATCAACGGCGACAGAGAGGGAAAGGATCATCGATCATCATGTCGTTCTCGTTTTTCAAGGCTTTGAGGCCTAAAACGCCGCAGGAGGTGGCCAAGTCCATCAAGGAGAGCCTCATGGCCCTCGATACCAAAACCGTTAGTGAAGTTAAAGCCCTTGAAAAGGTAAGGTTCTTGATTTCTTCTTCACCTACTCGCCCCACGTTAGATTCACTCGCGTAATTACCACCCTTTTGATCCATGGTTTCAATGCTCTATCTGGGTCTTTGCTTTCTCGCTTAAATTTCCGCTCTTGAATCGTGGGCAGGTCTTACAATTCTCATAATAGCTTCTGCAAATTGTGTTGCGTGTTTTTGTGCTTTAAAGAAATGTTACCTTTTACATGAAAACTAGTCATTTGTGTATGTAACCTGTTATATGAATGGTTTTGTTCTAGGAACAATTGTGACGGAATTGTACTTTTCAGAAGGGATTCCAACTTACAAGTGATCAATTCTTTTAAGCATGTTTATGTGTTTTCCCTGATGGAGGGGGGCACTGTTGTTTTAAGTCGTGAAAATTTTCCTGATGGAAATTGGTTCATTTCCTCCTTCTGTTTTGTTGATACACAAATTGTCCGTGTATACAAGGTCCTTTCTGCGTCCACATGGGTTATGTTGTCTGCTTCAGTCATGTAAAACCTTTGCAACTCTCTCGCACTCTGAAGATTGTCTATTGAAAGTTCATTCAAGTTGTCTTGTCTGTCCCTCGGGTTCCTTTGAGAGGTAAGTCATTCACGTGGGGAGCTGTTACAACATTGTGCGTGCGACCATGTCCTGTCTCCTCTTAGGCCTAATTTCCAAGTCGTTTGATAGCCAATCTGTAATCACTCGGCAATTCAGAGGCCTACAAGTTGTTCACTGATGGAATTGGTATCCAACCTGGAGGCACACAGCTTTTCAGCCTTAAAACAAGTTATCAATGGTAGAGGAAAGGAGGTCAAAAGTCCATCATATAAACAGGCCATTGCAGCCTCCCTTCACAAATTGGCTGTGGCGGAGGAATAAAAAAAATGCCACATTATAGCATTATGGTATAACAGTTATTTAAAGCAACGACCTTGAGTTTAATGTGTCGGTATTTTACCGGGAGGGAGCAGTGTCTGTTGAAAATACACACATTTGTTGAACTACAATAATTGAAAACTGCTTAGATAGTAAAAGAAGCTACAGGCATTAAGTTTGTCTGCTGATGGTACATATAATGGTTGAATAATATAAACATGCACATTCATCACCCTTTTGATTGATATAGCATCAACAAAATAAGCGAGGTTAATATTTAAAGTAAAAAATGACATTTCATGTTACAATCTGATTTTTGAACTCTTAATCATCTAAGACGATTGTGTCAGAGAATTCACACTCTACGTTTCTTTTATCTTGGACATGCTTCAAATTGTTCCCATTTGAGGTTGCTATTTTTTCTTGACAGAGGAAAAATGAAGAAAGAAATTGCTCCAGATTTATCAAGCCTTTCTTTTAGTTGCAGTTACCTGTTAGTGGTTACTGATTACGGATGCCTTTCATGCTTCATTGTAGGCTTTAGAGGAAGTTGAAAAGAATTTTGCAACAATGAGAACGATGCTCTCTGGAGATGGAGAGTCGGAACCAAATTTGGATCAGGTTTCACAGTTAGTGGAGGAAATCTGCAAGGAGGATGTCCTTACTCTTCTAATTCACAAGCTGCCTATACTAGGATGGGAAGTAAGTTCAGATCGATTCCAAGCTCTAATGTGTGCAGTTGTCTTAACCGGTTGCTCATTGTTGGTGTGTGAATTTTGATACAGGCCAGAAAGGATTTAGTCCACTGTTGGTCAATATTATTGAAACATAAAGTTGAGTCCCATTCTTACTGTGTAGAATACATTGAACAACACGTTGAGTTACTAGACTTTCTTGTTGTATGGTAAGCTTTTTACTTTTCCCTGCCAAGCATGCACTCCTTTTTGTTCCATTCCTTCTCACTTGTTTCAAATGTGGGGGTCACCTTTTCTAGTTGTATTCATGATGGCAGACTGAGAGTGATGCTCTAAGCCCAATTGAAATGGAGAGAATTTGATTTTTCTTTTTTTTTTTTTTCATGATATGATTGTGGAAAAAGTTGGAGACGGCTAACATTTGAAAATTATTTTAGGTGGTGAAACTAATATCACAAAAAAAGAAGCTATCTTGCAGTTTATGCCATAAAATTATGCACCTTTTGTAGAGTTGAAAATAAATGCCTAGAGTCATGGGAAACTCTTTGTGGGCAGTTCATTCTGAGAAATTTATAATATGACATCTAATTTGATATAGAGTTTATCATAGTGTTTTAAACCTTGGGTATTGATGTCCAACAACTGGCCCAAAAGCACTACAGCGAGATGGAACTATTTGAAAACTTTTATATTTTTTATATAACACAAGCATATACATATAAGTAAATATCAACTTAAGTCACAAGTGCCTTAAACAAAGCATACAAGTATAAACTAAAGTCAATACAACACAAGTTTCCTTATTCCTAGGTAATTAATCATCAACTTATGAGTCCAAGATTATTTATCATTTTCACTTCTATTACGGTTGTATATTGAAATCCCAAAAAGCCATAATGTCTATGTTCAAGGACTTTTTTGGAATCAATATTGGTGCCACTATGGCATTGCTACAGTTTTTTCAGCCTGCTATTTGGTTTGCTACAGTAAACCACTCCGTTATGGCTGCCCATTTAGCGGGCAGGGCACACTCCACACTGCTAAGGGAAGGGGCTATAGTGCACCATTGAAAACCTTGCAGTTGAGATTGATAGAATGATTAATTGGTTCTATGTTGAAAGATTCTGTCTACAAATTGGTGACTGTTTTCTCACTATCTCCTGTTTTCTGTAGTTTTAGTGTTAGTTGGCAATTCACTGCATTATTGTAATTTTAGTATCGATACCTTGATAAATGTATTTCTTCTATGAAAACATTTCCAAATGATATTTTCCTTAAATTTGGAGTACAGAACTGAACCTCAATGATAAAACAAATTTTACTGCTATTGTAAAAGATTGGTTTGGAAATGTATATTGGAATTCCACAATCACTTTGATATACCCAAGATTGGTTTTCCATTCCCTTTTAAAAGAGTTGTTTAAATGTTATCACTTTTTGTTTGCAAAATCCTTGGTGAGAAGAAGTTGGGCAAAAGCAGATAGAACCTACTTCTGATTTTTTTGCATAATTTATTCTCTCTTAATCATATGCTTGGATCAAATTATCCATAGAAGATTTCTCAATTGTGACATAACATGCCAGGTATTCTGTGTTTGTTTCCCTTTCATTAAACAGAAAAAATTTTGCTTACAACTTTATAATCTGATAAATGTAAAACGAGTTCTTTTAGAAATAAGTTATAGTGTCAAGCAGATTTTTTTGAGGTATCTTGCAGCAATCTGAAACACATTTAGTTTCACTGGCCATATAATTAAACAATTGTATATTTGTATGTGATCAATCATCTCAAATCTGATAAATATAAACGTCTTGCTCAAAACATCTCTATATCTGTTTCCAAGCAGCTATGATAACAAAGATATTGCCTTGAGCTGTGGCATAATGTTGCGGGAGTGCATCAAATTTCCATCACTTGGAAGGTAAGATATCTTGGGCTGCCATTGTGTAGTCTTCTTCCTAACTTTCTGCTTGTTATTTTTCATCTCTGATATCTTTATGTTTGTTGCGTGCTAAGATTGATCATGCCGAGATTTTGATCTACGTTTGTATTAGAGGATTGCTTTAGTGGGCTTAAAAAAAGTGGAATGAATGACATCTTTTTTATATTATAAGAAGGAAAACAAAGATTTTTCTGCTTCGTCACAATAAGTATAGTGCAATAAGTTGGCATATCTGCATTGTTTGAATGTGCTTGGTTAGAGCTGACATTCTAATTAATTGTTGTTGTTCCTTGCTCCAACATCACCATGGGTTTCTGTTGTTTGTAGTTCCATACTTACATTTACTGTCGTAAGGAGATTACAACAAATTTGGGCTTGAGGATGATGAAACTCAACTGTTAAAATAGTAGGGTATTAAATTGTTTTATAAGTGAAAATTAATAGTTGATTTTCACTATCTATGTGTATTTTGAGTCTGATGTTTGTGTTACAGTCTACTGTTTTAACCTTGTGTATTTTTTGAGTGTTTTTCAGGTACATATTGGAATCTGCTAGTTTTGTGTTGTTCTTTAAATTTGTAGAGTTGCCTAACTTTGATGTTGCATCTGATGCATTTTCGACCTTTAAGGTGAGAACAGAATCGTCCCCCATTTTAATTCCCTTTATTTGTCTCACTATGATTGTAAAGCTCTGCATGACACTTCCTCACACTTCTCTATGGGCATGCTTTTACAGGATCTTCTCACTAAGCATGTAAATGTGGTGTCTGAATTTTTGACAGCTCACTATGATGAGGTTTGTTTCATCCTTGACATATTTATCTGATTTGAACATATCTTGGCAGCACCCTGTTCTGCTAGAGAAAAAAATTGTGTGTTCATATGATATTTATGCCCAGGAGGTAAAATCTCTAAAAATAAAATCAATCCATTAACTGTTCTCCATGATATACTTACGTGCTTGTATCCTCGTATTTGAATATACATATGGGTGTACATTGCAAATTGGACGTTATCTCCCATATTGCATTTCAACTTTCCTAATAGGACTTTATGTTCCCAGTTCTTTGATCTATACGAGAGACTTTTGACATCTCCTAATTATGTCACGAGGAGGCAGTCTTTGAAGGTTTGTTCTTGCAACACTTTTTAATGTTTTTGTTTCCTCATCATATTTTTATTTATGTGATTTAACAATTAATTTTCTTTGGGTTTTAGCTTCTTTCGGATTTTCTTTTGGAATCTCCTAATTCTCAGATAATGAAGCGGTACATCTTAGAAGTTCGTTACTTGAAAGTCATGATGACATTATTGAGGGTATAACTTCTCATAACCCTGTGTACTTGTGTGATATTCTCCCTTTTACCCATGACTAATGGCATACTCACATCATACTCAGTTAATGTGTTTACTAGCTATGATATTCCTGATAAATGCAGCATACTTTGCACAGCTGAACATTTTCCTTGTATCTGTGAAGTGTTGTATTTGTTTGTATAGGTTGGCTTCTCTGTTAACTGTAATCTACACATATAATGAAGAATATTTTGTTGTATTTATAGGATCTCCTTGTTCTGTTTTATGTTTTATATAACTACTGTTGCATGTAAATTGTAGTTTCCTTAGTTCCAATTTGCTGCTGTATGTTTTTCTAAATTGATTTATCAGGTCGGGAAACACTGTTCAAATACATTTTCTTTTTATAATTTATGGATTTTAATATGATTTCGTAGTTCATTAACAACATGTGGTCAGTTTGGTTATATGTAATTGATTCATTTAGCTGAATTCACCTATTAGAATAAAACGTGGTTCTAGTTGTTAGTGTATCCCACATGCTTGGCATGCTAAACAGTCGATTCTATACTAGTATTAATCTTAAATGCAATGATGACATGCTGGAGCTATACTAAGCATTTTTTTTCTAGTTTGCATAAAAATCAATGATTTAGTTTTTCCCTTATCTTCGTATCTTGTGCTAACTGTTCATATTTTGGTTTGCACAGGATTCAAGTAAAAACATTCAGATATCAGCCTTCCACATTTTCAAGGTGAAATATCCTCTTTATTGGCTTTCCTTTGTGGATGTATGAAAGGAACCAAAACCAGATTAGGCCTCCTAATATATATCTGTGTAGCGTTGAAAAATTTTATAACAAAACCTTCTTTTAGGGTAAAAACATTCTAACATAAATTTATTTTCAATATTTGAGGTAGAATAAATCACTTCTTCATAATTTGGTAATATGCAGGAAGTTCCTAAAGACTTACTTCTTCAGGCACTTCTTTTAACATGTTCTAATTTCTGGACATCTATACTTTTGATGTCAAGGTTTTCTTTTTTCTTTTTTCTGAAGAAATATATCCTACAACATAACATTTTGTTTATCCAGGTTTTCGTTGCTAATCCCCATAAGCCTCGAGAAGTAAAACTTATTTTGGCGAAGAACCAGGAAAAACTGCTAGAATTGCTTCATAATCTGTCCCCAGGAAAAGGTTGCAATACTTTCAGTAACTCCTTGCTTTGAAGCCTATGATTACACAATGTTTTCCTGAATTTCTATTCAGCTTATGAACACTTAAATAAACAATTTCTCTTGCATGTCATTAGTATCTGTTCTGTCACCTTTTTCAGGTTCAGAAGATGAGCAATTTGAGGAGGAAAAAGAGTTTATCATCAAGGAAATTGCAAGGCTATCATGCTAAGTTATATTTCCTACAGCAGCTGTGTGTGATTTTGTAACAAGTCTTTTGTGACGTGTATATCATCCAAAGCTAATTTGATGTAATGTTTCATGCTGCTGTTTGTAAGCAACTTATATGCTGAAAAGTCCTTGAGTTCTTATGTGGACGAGACACCAAAAACGTGTTTGTAATACAAGCTGAATTAAAATTATGGAACCTTATGCTGGTATAGTTATTTGGTGAAGATGCCATTGGCCTTGATTGACTGTAATTTTTGCTGATTAGTTGACATTCTTATCATTTTCAGTTCTTTTTACAAAATCTAACACCCGTGTGAGGTATATCGAAGTTTTATAGAATGATTTTTTTTTTTAAGAAATAAAGTGCCATTTGATTTGAAAAATCATGTATCTACCACTATACCAAACATGTTAGAAAAAGAAAGTGAAATTTGGAATAGGAACGCATGTTCTTTTAAAACAAGGGTGCTTTCACAAGTATCAATGCTTGTTGGAATTCTTAAAATAAAATCAAAAGTTATAAATATGAAGTTATTGTTTTGCAGGGTTCATGTGAAAGTCACGTACAAAAGTTTTTGTTGAGTTTCTAGGTTAGACTTATATATATATATATATATATATATATA
>Ga0214544_1010434_pt1 | contig 13669 bp, 18 predicted proteins | sample CNSS3metaG_FD_160074 | JGI IMG/M metagenome (GOLD analysis project Ga0214544, IMG submission 160074) | Root nodule microbial communities from cowpea collected in UCLA plant growth center, Los Angeles, California, USA - CNSS3 | ecosystem: Host-associated > Plants > Roots > Nodule | place: USA...
AGGTACACTTGTTTTATGCCTTTTACTTTATGCTTTATGCCTTTGCTTTACTCTCTCATCCACATCATTTATGCTCCCCAATCACCATGTGCCACCTAGCATTGCTTTCTTACTCCTAATTAACCTAAAAAGCAAATAAACATAGATTAGCATGTTGGCTTAAGTCAAGTCAACTATAGTCAACAAGTCAAACCTAGTCAAAGGTCAACAAGTCAACTAAAGTTGATTCAACTAAGTCAACTTAGGGAATCAAAAATAACAAACACAAATGAAAGGGATGAAGGATTAGTGAACTTCCTTTCTAAACATGCTTAGTCTTCTTAAGCATGTGCCTTCATCCTTGGTTGGGGTCAATCCTTCATCAAGTGGTTCAGGTCACCCTCAAGAACACATGATCACCCGCCGCAAACTCCAAGGGTCGCCTCTTACGGTCTGCATAAGCCTTATGCCTACTCTGAGAGGCATGCATCCTCTCTCTCAGCATTCTGACTTTCTCAGTAGTTTGTTCTAACAATTCTGGTCCGACTAGCACTGCTTCCCAAACCTGATACCAACAAAGAGGAGTCCTACACCTCCTGCAATAAAGAGCCTCATATGGTGCCATGCCAATGCTCGCATGAAAACTGTTGTTGTAGGTGAACTCTATCAAAGGCAGTACCTCATTCCAAGCACCTATGTGGTCCAATATGCATGTCCTCAACAAATCCTCCAACGACTGGCCATCGGTCTGAGGATGATAAGCCGAACTCATGGTGAGCTTGCTACCCATAGCACTCTGTAGTGTCTGCCAAAACCGTGAAGTGAACCGCAGGTCTCTGTCTGACACAATACTTGACGGTACCCCATGCAACCTCACTATTTCCCTAATGTACAGCTGAACTAACTTGGTCATAGGCATTCTCAAGTTCATCACCAAGAAGTGAGCAGTCTTGGTCAACCGGTCCACTATGACCTAGATGGTGTCATGTCCCCTAAAAGTTCGTGGCAAATGGGTCACAAAATCCATGGAGATGCTATCCCATTTTTACACTGATATCTCTAGAGGTTGTAGAATCCCATCACGTCTTTGGTGCTCCACCTTTGCTTTCTGACAAGTCAGACAGGCTGATACAAACTGGGCCACATCTTTCTTCATCCTCTACCACTAGAAAGTTTCCTTGAGATCCTAGTACATCTTAGTCATGCCGAGGTGCAGACTAAGGCAACTCTTATGCCCGTCCTCAAGGATTAACTTCTTTACCTCTACATCATCAGGCACACAGATCCTGCCCTGAAATCTCAGGATATCATCATTACCCAAGGTAAAATCCCTCGCTTCATCAAACCCAAGCTGTTCTCTAACTTGATTCAAACTGGCGTCCAACAACTGCCTCTCTCTAACCGAGCCTAAGAAGTCACTAGATATAGTAAGGTTGCTACATCTAATGAACTCAGACCCCAACTCCACCTGTAACTCCATGTCTCGGAATTGCTCAAGTAGCTCCACTTCCTTAATTATGAGATGCGCGGTGTGTACCGCCTTCTTACTCAAGGCATTTGCTACTACATTCGCCTTCCTTGGGTGATATAGCAGTTCAAAGTCATAATCCTTCAGGAACTCCATCCTTTTTCTCTGCCTCATGTTCAGCTCCTTCTGATCAAATAAGTACTTGAGGCTTTTGTGGTCACTAAACACACGAAACTATGCACCATAAAGATAGTGCCTCCAGATCTTCAAGGCAAACACAATAGCTGCCAACTCCAAGTCATGAATGGGGTAGTTTCTCTCATGCACCTTGAGTTACCTCGAAGGATATGCCACCGCTTTCTTTTCTTGCATCAGAACACAACCAAGCCCAAGATGAGATGTGTCACAGTAGACCTCAAATGGTTTCCCAACATCCGAAATTACCAATATGGGGGCACTAGTCAGCCTTTGTTTAAGCTCCTGAAAGTTCTCCTCACATTTATCTGTCTAAGTGAAGGTTTGATCTTTTCGAGTGAGTTGTGTCAGAGGCGTCACTATCTTGGAGAATCCTTCTATGAACCTCCTATAGTAGCCAGCTAGCCCCACAAAGCTTTTGATCTCAGTTGCAGATTTGGGACTCTCCCACTTAACCACCGTATCAACCTTCGCTGGATCCACCGCTATCCCATGAGCATATATCACGTACCCTAAGAATTGTACTTCATCCATCCAGAACTCGCACTTGGACAGTTTAGCATACAACTGTTTCTCTCTCAAGACACCAAGCACTAGTCTCAGATGCTCGGCATGCTCCTTTTGGGTTCTGAAATAGATAAGGATGTCATCAATGAACACCACAACAAACTTATCTAGGAACGGTCTGAAGATCTGGTTCATGTAGTCCATGAACACAGCCGGAGCATTGGTCACACCAAAAGGCATAACCATGTACTCATAGTGGCCATATTTGGATCTGAAGACCGTAGATCAATCTTCGAGAACACCGACGATCCATGCAACTGATCCATCAAGTCGTCAATTCTCGGGAGAGGGTACTTATTTTTTATCGTCATTTTGTTTAACTATCTGTAGTCCACACACAGACGTGAACTGCCATCCTTCTTCTTCACTAGCAACACTGGTGCTCCCCAAGGCGAAGTACTAGGTCGGATGAACTGCTTCTGCATAACCTCCTCAATCTGTTTCTTGAGTTCCACCAACTTCGTCGGAGCCATACGGTATGGAGCCATCGATACCGGGCCGGTTCTTGATACTAGATCGATAGAGAACTCCACCTCTCTGCGGGAGGCAACCCTAGCACCTCATCCGGGAATACATCCTCAAACTCATGCACGACCGGTATAACTAACGTCCTCTCCTCTTTCTCCACCACAAGATGTGTAAGTATCATGAAGCACTGAGCACCATCTTGTAGCTCCTTAAGAACTCCTTGGGAGCATAACAACTCAGGCTCCTCTGAGTCGTGAAATAACAATCTATTTCCTTGAAAATCTATAAGAATGTGATTGGTAGAGAGCCAATCCATCCCCAAGATCACCTCCAACTCTTGTAGAGGCAGGCAGATTAGGTTCATTTTGTACCTGCGTCCCTCTACCTCCATTGGACACCTAGCACATAAGGACAACGTCCTGACTAAACCTGATGCCGGAGTAGACACCACCAGCTCACACTATAGCTCACACACCGGCAGACCCAGACTTTTGACACAAGCATCTAACACAAATGAGTGTGTCGCTCCAGAATCATATAACACCCAGCAAGAAGTACCAGCTATCATGCAACTACCCATAACTAAGTTACTTGAGCCAGTTGCCTCTGCTCCTGACATAGCATACACCATGCTGGTTGTCTGAGGCCTGTTGCCTTTGTCCCTCCGCTGATGTTGGTGGGGAGTCTGAATTGGAGGGCCCCCACATATGTAACACAACACTCGACCCTGCTGGGGAGGAAGGCTCCTAGACCCCTGAGGCTGATAGTGAGGTCTGTCATATGGTCTCCTCCGCTCATCATGTCTGGGCTTGGACCCAGATGGTCCACCAATCCTCTGAGGTTGCTGTGGTCGCTGACCCTCTACCTCATTCTTCATCTTCTCTATTACTCTTGTCTTCTCTACTAGAGCAGCAAAATCCTTGATGGATAAGGGTGGTACCATAAAGCGAATATCACCGCGGAGTCCATTCTCAAACTTGCGGCATCTCCACTCTTCATTCAGTGGCAATATCTAGAAGCGGCTGAGGTGCTTGAACTTCTCAGCATACTCTGTTACGGACTTCCCTCCCTGAGTGAGTTGGAAGAATTCCACCTCCTTGGCATATCTCACACTGTCAGGGAAGTATTCCTAGAGGAACTTCCCCCTGAAGGCCTCCCAAGTCACCGGCTCGCCTCTCTCCTCCATGATGGATTGTGTACTGATCCACAAATGCTCAGCCTCTCCAGTGAGCATGTATATTGTGAAAGCCAACCTGTTCTCCGTTGGGCACGTTTTTGCATCAAAGATCCTCTCCATAAACTTTAGCCATTGGTCCGCTGGGTGGTGCTTCAAAAAGTCCTCTAGGCTCCACTCCCTGATTGCAGGTCTTGGCTCAGGACCAAAGGTTGGGGCAGTCGGCCTATTCTCCTCCAGCTGGCGGAGGGCTTCCATATGCTACCGGTGAGCATCCTCCGCAGCCACCCTTGCAACCTCCATCTGCTGCATTACCAATTGTTGTTGATCGATCGACGCGACCTGTCCCTGCATTGATGCCTTAGGCTGTTGCATCATAGCTGTGCTCTGTTGCATCATAGCGACCACCATCGCCTCTATGGCTCTAGCGATATCAGGTATGTCGCCTTGAGAGGATTGGGAGGTCCTACGATGAGGTACCATAATTCACTAGCACACAGAAAAACACTTGGTTAGGCTTGATAAGACAGGAAATTTAACTAGAACATTCAGAAAGACACAGAGAAAGCTAAGCGGACATCGAAGTCCACAAACCTAAGGAATGACCTCTCTGATACCATAAATGTAACGTCCCATTTAATCAGCAAACATAATTAACGAAAACATCGCACAAAGGTAACATAACAACGCAGTCCTGGAATTTTAAACTTAACTCCTTACAACCCAAGGCACACCACAGTGCCACAAGAAAACAAGTTATAAAGTTTAAAAGGAAAATAAAGAAATGTAAAAGTTAGACTGGTACATGGGCCATAGCCCTGAAGAAAAGCCCAACAAGAAAACGCAGTCCAGCTTAAGTAGACTATGCAGCGAAATCATCTCTCCCCTGTTGATCACGAGTACCTCTCGCATCTGCTCCCATCAATAGATTGATGATCATCGCAAAAGTAGAATATCATACAAGACATTCAAACAAGAAAAGGGTAAGCTAGAGCCAAAAAGATTTCATCAATGCAATCAAATATACTTTCACAGTCCAATATACAAACATCATCCAAGCATGTTATACCCTTCCAAATCAATATACTAAGACTCGACTCATCCGGATACATATAACCCGATCAGATTCAGCGAATGCTTGCACTGACCATAGACCAAACATATCAAAACAATCAAGTAATATTTATTACGCTTGTATATAAATACATATATGTCCACCTTTTACAACCAACCTCTTTCATATTCCATGTCAAACCAATACCAACTCATTATGCTCTATCCATGAATTAGAATTTCAATCCATCTCATTACCATGCCACTTTCGCAACCAACCATTTCATGTTCATTTCTTGTCAAGGATTTATTTATTCAAGTTCACCTTTCGCAACTCAATACACCCTCCCACTCATGCATATTTATCCCTTTCATGCCATCATACAATAATCCCATCAATTCAATGCCAAACATCCAAGAACAGGAAAGGAAACACCAAACTAGGACGCACTCTCACCCAGCTCTTCGCTCAGGCTGAAGGGTCTCGCTTAGGCGAGCTCCCCTTCGCCTAGGCGAGAGCTCGACAAGGAGAACAGTAGCCCCTGCGCAGTCTCGCTTAGGCGAGACCCCCTTTGCCTAAGCGAGACATCTACTCGCTCAAAACAAGGGTTTGGTCGCTTGAGCGACAACTCGCGTAGAAAGCCCTGGGCGAGCGTCTGCTCTTCTCGCCTAGGTGAGGCAAACTCGCTTGGACGAGATTATTAGTACTCGCCACTGTTCACGCCTGCATCACATATACACATATACCAAACAGAAAATCCAGACAGTTCAAGCATCCATGACAGCATACAAACTCGAGAATCATGAAACTAAAAATGGCACAAGTCACAATCACACCAGACAAGGAGGTTCTAGCTTCCTTTACCTGGGAATAAGCTAGCACAAGACCTTAACGCCAAATGGAGGAACACCACAGCTCTAGGAGAGGATTATGGAGCTAGAAAAAGAACAGCAGTGGGTTTATTACAGGAACCTTAACATTGGCCACATAATAAGACCAGAGATTGAAAGCTATGCGTTGGGGAATAGTTATGTGAGCAGAACGAGGTTGAGCTAGGCTTGAATCTGGTTAAACGTCGAAACCCTAACAGAGTGACGACTGTAGCTCTAAGCACCAAGGGAGCAGATTTCTGAAAGCGTAGAATGAGTGAATTAGGGCAGACTTAGGGGTGGTTTTATCCTTTGGGCCAGCCCTAAGGCCCAGTAGTTTGGGGCAGCCTTTAGATAAAAGGGCAGAACGAAAAGTGAACCTTACACTTCATCAATCAATCGACCTATTCTTTATTTATGTTTGAAATTCAAAAATAATTTATCATAATTTAATGGAAAATTCAAAGATATACCTAATAAAAGAAAACTATGCTAATCAAGTCACAATTGAAAAATGATTATAAAAAACACATATTACATTCTTTTTTTTTCTATATACAAAGACTCATGTTATAGAAATAATGATGTTAACTATATTAAACTAATATTTCACTAGTAAGTGAAAAAAAAGGGTTTTTTTCTTCAAAAATTGAAGAGAACATATGAAATGACAACAAAAATAATGAGTTTATATTTAATCTTTTTTTTTCTTCAAAAAAAATAAAAAAATAAAACTAAGAGATAGTTATAATATGTGAAAAACTCAAGAGACAATGTAAAAAAAATATCTTAATACATATTTTTATTCTTTATTATATTTGATTCTATATTTTAATATTTATTAATATTAAATGTTGTGTTTCACTAAAGGAAGGCTGACTTAATTATGTTTTTAATTATGTATTAAGTCTCTACTAAATTTGAAAACTTTTAATTGAATCTAATAAATTTTTGTGATTTATTGAATGACGTGATTATTATATTGTCATGTTATTTGCTTAGTTATCGTCACGTGTCATTTTATTATTTTAAATTTTTTTAATTCTATAATATAATTTATAATTTTACAACTGATTTTATATTTTTATAATTTAATAATTTTTTATATTTTAATTTAAAATTATATAATTATGATATGGTAAGATAATAATAATGTCAGCCCTTAAAAACCACATCACCCCTATTAAAAACAAAGTTAATTGTAGAGTCTCAAATGAGAAAATAAAATTGATTGAGTACTTAATACATCATCCCATTAACAAAAAAAGTTAATATCGGAGACTCAATTGAAAAAAATTAAATTTAGTAAAATTAAATTTAGTGAGTACTTAATGGAGTACAAAAATTTCATCAGGAACACAACTGAAAATTTCCAAATTTATCAACGACTTAAAAGTTAATTAAACCTAAACAAATAAAAAATACATAATTTAATTTTTATTAATTTTTAATATATAAACATATAATTTAAAATTTTCAAAAAATATTAAAAATTTAATATATAAATTTAAAAAAAAAAGGGGGGTCATGGCCCCTTGTCCTGTAAAAGCTCTGCCACTACACTAGAATAAGGTTTAGTTATTGTCATTAAAAGGAAGATGAAAGTTACGAAGTATATTTTCTCAAGGTGATTTTAGGAATTTTACATTTTTTATATTTGTTAATGAACATAATGATAAATTTTCATTTTTTATATTCTTTGTGAGTTTTTTTTTTTTTGTATTTATGTTTTAATGATATTGTATTTATGAGTTCATTTCTAAAAAAAGGACTTATGTTTATAAAAAAAATGAGGCAAATAACCTATTGGTCCCCCTATATTGTAATGTCAAGGAACGTGGTTTTAAAATGTTTACTATTGAAAATGTTTTAGAAACTTTAGAATTGATAAATAATATTAATGACATAAGTGTTTGACGATCAAATGAAACTTAATAACACATTTTTTTCTTACTAACTTCATTTGATGGTAAGACAATCACATAATTAATATTATTTAACTCAAATACAATATAAATTTAGAACACAATAAAATAAAAACAAAAAATCTCACTGACTGATACTAAGAATATAAGGAAATTATCACAATGTACATAGACAAACATTTGGATACATTAGACAAGAAAACCTTAACGAAGCATAAGAATGACATATCTTTTGGATTATATTATACAAGAAAATATTAATAATACATATACGAATGATGTAACTTTTGGATTGTGACCTTGTTCATGAGCGGAAGATAAAGAAAAGTATTATTTTCAAGTTTCATTTAACTCCTAAAAATATAAAAATGAATGGCTAACCTGTGCAAAAAATAAAAGAATACTTAATTGACTTTACGAATTTAAATTACATTCATGATTATATGAAAGTAGTTGTTCACATATTTGATCCAAATGTTACTCATTTCCAAAACAATATGTAGTAACACTTTTCTAAAATCATAAAAATACAAGATAAAACTTAATAAATTTGATATTAAATTTACCAAATTAGAAAAATAATAAATAAATAAATGAAATATTAAACTAATATTATTTTTTTTATATTTAAAAGGAACTCCTCAAGTCTTCTTGCATTACTATATTACTCCTCTAGGTAATGTGCTAAGTTGGTTGTTATTGATATGTTTAACCCACCAATGTCTATTGATGTCATATACTGATGAAGCTCCAAACAATTGAATTAATGAAGATGGAGAGCTTCATGAGATGTGCAATGCAGAAGAAATATTAGATGAAGATTATACTTGGTGTGGTGAAGAGAATTGGTGGTGGAAGAAGCCTGGTAAGGTGAGGCCAATCCTAGAGGAAGGGTGGCTAAAGGAGATCCTAAGGAAGCTCTAGCCAAGTTAACTCTCAAGTAGAATTTTCTAAAGTGGTCTCAACAGCACACTAGTGCAAAAACACTGTTTAACGATAAGAAATGATAATGGCTCCAGTGCAAGCATAGTGGAAATAAACGAGGTGGCGTTCTCGCAAATAAGGGAGCCAAATTAACGACAATTTTACAGATGACCATCATTATTTTTATAGCAATGCGAAACAACGACAGGCTTTCTATCAGCCATCGTTATTAATTTCCAAACCACGACGATGATTTCAATAATCGTCGTGGATCAACTTGTCGAGGGTCAAAAAAAAACTTTTCACTCTTCCCCTTCACACCCATTTTTCTTTCATCCTTTTGCCCCGTCTGCACACACCGTCATCCAACACCGTCGAAGCTGTCATTGTCTCCGTCAAACATCGCCCCCAACTCTACTCAGTTAGACAAAATCAAATCAAATATTCTTTGAATTATAGTCCTTGATCCTAGTTATTCACTGCATATATTAACTTTCCTTTATTATTGTAATATCACAGTAATTATTACCGTAATCATTTGTTCAGCACCAGGTTAGGAAAGTATTTGTCTCAATCAACATAATGAGCAATACTATAGGATCTTGATTTGGCAGACTTTCTCTATATTTAAACACCACATGATCAATGCAAATACATATCATTCTATACCATTTTCTATCTTACTCTAGTTGCTAGCCTTCAACCACTGCTACCACCACTGTTAAAGCTTGTGCTACTCCTACGAAATTGTCGTTGGTGGTCCGGGAGAAGTCTCACTACTGCTTAGTTGTCACTTCCATCGCGCCTTTGCCACTACCACTAAGTCACTACTGCAAAGTTTACCACTATGACCACCACCGTTAAAACTTGTCACATCTCCTACGAAGTCGTTGTTGCTTTTTTGTATGCGAAGTCATTGTTGTTGCTGCATCGTTGTTATTACCATTGCACCATTGCTGCCACCGTGAACTCTCCACTGCTTCCATCGTACCTTGCCACCGCGCCTTCCTTGTCCCTGCCAAGTGCACGAGAGCTAGCCAAAAGCAGTGCCCAATGCATCATCTTCTTCTCCCTCTCAAACCATCGTGGTTCAGTTCTTCTCCCTCAAACCATTGTGGTTCAGTTCTTCTCCCTCAAACCATTGTGGTTGTCGTCGAAACAGGTAAGTATTTTTGTAATTAGTTTTTAATATTATGTGTGTTAGTGTTTTAAATTTGATTTATTTTGTTTATATGTAATTATATGTAGAAATTTTATTTTTGCATGACAATATTTGTTGTTATTTGGATCCATATAAAGCAAAAATGTGGCTTATTTAGTTTTTAAATTTTAGTATTTGTTGAATTAATGTGGTATATGGATATTGTCAAACGAGTTGGGATTGAGTTCGAGGGTGTCCAACCTCAGACAATGTGTTGGGATTGAGTCTGGAGGTGTCCAACCCCGGACACTTATTACTTTCATGTACTGTAAAAAAATTTCCCATTACAGAACAATAATGGATCAGAGCTAGATTAATTTATCACATAAAATAATGATTATGAGAGAAGGGTCAAGGAGTTTATATAATTCGCTCAATGTCATGGTGGTAGTGTAGAAAATAGAGGAAATATGAGGTGTCCTTAAATTGTTTGAATGGGAGAGTATTGGATGTGGTCGAGATTAAAGAATATCTTTTATGCGATGGATTTTTAAAGAATTATACAACATGGATGTGGCATGGTGAATTAGTAGAGACTCCAATTGTTACTGAAGCACATCAATTTGTGGAATCGACAATGAAGATAGATTAGAGGACATGATTCGTGATGTTGGAGTACAAACCTTTGCTAAAGTTGTGTGTAAAAATATGACTACAAATGTAGAGACCCTGTTGTATCCTGGTTCAACTAATTTCACACGATTATTAGCAGTGTTAAGGTTGATAAATTTGAAGGCATTAAATGGGTGGACTGATAAAAGCTTCACATAATTGCTTCAATTGTTGAAGGAAATGCTTCTTGAAAGTAATACACTACCTGATCGAATGTATGAGGCAAAAAAAAACTTTATCCGACGGGTATGTAATATGAAAAGATTCATGCATGTCCTAATGATTGTATTTTATGTAGAAAAGAGTTTGCAGTGTTAAGAAGTTGTCCCAAGTGTGGATTATCACATTATAAGGTCAAAGATGGTGATAAAGAGGAAATTGATGAGGTCACAAAGCATGACCCTCCTTCGAAGGCAATTTAGTATCTACCAAATTCCAAGGTTTAAACGTATGTTTGCAAATCCAACTGATGCTAAAAACCTTATATGGCATGTTGATGAGTGAAAATGTGATGGACTAATTCGTCATCTTTTAGATTTTTTGCAATGGAAGAACATTGATAAAGAATTTCCTACATTCGAAAATGAATCAAGAAATTTGAGACCTAGACTAGCTTCAGATGGAATGAATCCTTATGGGAATTTAAGTAGAAATCATCATTCATGGCCCCTTTTGTTAGTGATTTATAACTTGCCTCCCAATTTTTTGTATGAATAGAAAGTGATGAGTCATTATTTTTCCTTATTCCATTGCCCTTTTTGGGCCCATCTTGATGCTTGTTTAGTGCTTAATTGTCTTTTGTTACTGCATTTTCCTCAATTGGGCTTCATTGGGTCATTATCTCGAATTTTGAGTAATTTGGCATTAATTGGTCTAGTTCTTGTGTTCTAATTATTTTTAGTTAATTTGTGGAGCAAATTTTGGAGCTTGGACTCTAATCTTAAGATAAGAAGAGAGTTGCCACATCATTGCCACGTCTACACCATGTCAATGAGCCTGTCCACGTCACTGGCCACCATTTTCAGCCTATAGTGGCATTTTTGTAATTATGAGGGGCTGAATGGTAGTTTTGTAAATATATGCAAATGTGGTGATGTGACCACGTTTTTTTAGTTTTTCTTAAAGTAGTAACCACTATCTCTTCTTCCCCAATCTGATTTTGCATTTTGGGAGAGCGCCATTGTTAGGGTTTATGCATTTTCTTGAATCTTCTACACATTGGAGCTAATAGTAACGTTTTCTGCACATTCTCTCTTCTAATTTGAATTTTTTGTCTTCTTTTCTTCCATTTAATGATGCATTTCAGTTTGGGTTTGTTTGTTGATTCGAATTCCATGGGCAACTAATTTTGTATGCATTGATTCCTTGTAGAGAATGAAATGACATTGATATTAGTGTTTTGTTTGGTTGGGTTTTGTTATTTTTCGTTTTGGATTTGCATTTGTGTTTTAATTGAAAAAACCAATATGTTTATGCTTAATTTTAAGAGTGGGTTCATTTTTCATTGGATTGTGTTCATGCTTAATGAACTCTGACAGATTCATGTATGCGTGCACTACTTAATTGCATATTGAATTTGTGGTTAACCTTCGTTTAGTTGTTTAACAACGAGTTTCATGAGAAATAACGAAACCAATTTAGTTTGTAATCTGGGATGGGTGAAATATCATTTGAAGCAAGTAATCAATGTCATTTTTGGTACTATTTAATCAAATTTGCAATTACGTTTTATTCTTATGTTGAATTTCTTGAATCTACCAACCCTCCCTCTTTGTGTTGAATTGCAATTTGGAAGGCTTTGAATGAAAAGTTGGTCATTGAGGGACGACCTTGGTTTAACTACAGAGTATATTGCATTTTATATTTTATTTGGTCGGGTATGACCTCGATTAGAAAATATCTATGATGATTTCTAGTCCAAGACTACCAGGGAATGATATTGATGTTTATCTTAGTCCATTGATTAAGAACTTGAAGTTGTTTTGGGATGATGGGGTTGAAGTCTTTGATGGGTTTGACAATGAATCTTTCCAAATGCATGCCATGTTATTTTGTACTATCAGTGACTTTCCTGCATATGGAAATTTGTCAGGTTATAATATGAAGGTCATAAAGCATGTCTGATATGTGAAGAAAACACATCATATGAATAGTTAAAGCTTGGGAGGAAAACAATCTAGCTTCGACATCATAGATTTCTAAATTCATTTCATTTGTATCATAGATTGAAGAAGGCCTTCAATGGACACCAAAAACATGACATTTCTCCAATTCCACTAACTAGTGCTCAAGTTTGTGAGAAGGGGAAAGGTCTTCATGTAGATTTTGGGGAAAAAAGAAAGACAACTATGACTAACATATGGAACAAAGAGGTCAATATTTTTTTATCTTCCATATTGGTGCAAGTTAGATGTGTGACATGGTATAAATGTGATGCATGTTGAAAAAAAAGGTGTGTGATAGTTTAATTGGAACACTTCTAAATATAAAAGGGAAGACGAAGGATGACGTCAATGCTCGTTTGGATATGATTGAAATGAATATATGAGAGGAGTTAGCATTAAAAGAAGTTGGTAAGTGAACTTATTTGCCCACAACATGTTACACTTTGTCGAAAAAGGAGAGAACAAATTTATGTCAATGTCTTCAAGGAGTTAAGGTACCATAAGGATACTATTCAAATGTAAAGAATATTGTATCCATGCAAGATCTGAAACTAACTAGCTTAAAAAGTCATGATTGTCATGTTTTAATACAACAATTTTTGCTTGTGGCCATATGTGGTATCTTACCAAAAAATGGGAGGTTTAGTATAACCTGATTGTGTTCATTTTTCAATTTCATATGTAACAAAGTTATTGACCCTCAAAATTTGGAGGAACTTCAAAAGAAGATTGTTATTGTTTTGTGTCACTTAGATTAGATAGAGAAACCATGTAGAAAAATGTTTGAAACTAATGTTATATATTAAACGAAGTGATTAGATTTTGAATGTTAAAATGACTATTTTTAGTAATGAAATATTTTTTTATTACATGCTCTTCTTAGGAAGATAAGAAGAGAATTTGATGAAGTGCATGTAATGATAAAAATTATTTATTCCCTTCAACTTGAGCATCTCACGATATGCTTAATTAACTTCACTTCTCATTTTTGGAAGAAAAACATATTCTAAGTAAATAGTTTAGTCCTAGATTAGCCATTTCAAGCATTCAATATTAGTTTCACCCATT
>Ga0214544_1010435_pt1 | contig 13669 bp, 7 predicted proteins | sample CNSS3metaG_FD_160074 | JGI IMG/M metagenome (GOLD analysis project Ga0214544, IMG submission 160074) | Root nodule microbial communities from cowpea collected in UCLA plant growth center, Los Angeles, California, USA - CNSS3 | ecosystem: Host-associated > Plants > Roots > Nodule | place: USA...
GGTTTCTCATATTTATTCATTTTGTATGCATAGCTCACCCTATCTGTTTGTGTGTGTGGCGATGATCGGATAAATTTTTATCCGGGAGCAGATACTGATGCAGGTGAGCCAGGAGCTGCATAGGCACGGAGAGGGGTCTATGGGATGTTTCAAGAAGATTTATGTTAAATGTTTTTATTATGTTTTAAAACTATGAGTGGTCTGTGATAAATTTTAAATCATGTGTGATGTAAGATATAACTGAAGTTTTAAATTTCCTACCTTTTTGGGAAATTATGTTTAATGAATATGAGTATGTTTTCCTTTTATTATTATTTTTCCAAGTAATATTCCTGGAGGTATGTTACAGTTCCAATCTTAACAGAATTAAGTCTTATGATCAATTTACATTCGACTTCTCCCCTTGGTCCATGTAGAACAATAGATCTAAGACCACTGTTTTTAAAATAAGTGGCAAATTCTTTTTTTAAATACTGCAACAAAAAGGATAAAAGATATTACTTATTAAGAAGCCATGTAAATAAATAATAATAAAAAAAAACTAACCAAGTGGCTAGCTTGACAGTAGTATATGGATAGTTGAACTTCAAAATGCTTTAAGTTTGACATATGTAGAGGACGACGGATAGAAAGATGTTTGAAGAAGTTGGCTTTCAATGTTGAGTCGCAAGCACGTTTAGAGACGTGTAGTTGGAAAGACGAATTTCCGAAATATTTGAAGACAACCAATTTTTCAGACTGATCTGCATAAAAAGATATTAAATCAATTCCAGCCTTTGGTGATCATTGGAGTGTGAATATTCATGTTGTACATAACATTATGAACATTTCTGTCGTAATCAACAATGGTCCACTATGAACCAAGGTCCTTCAAATTACGTATTATGAAGAGTCTGTCGACGTGTCCAAAATCCTTCAAAGATAAGGAAGTTTAGAATAAAGAAATACAAATAAAGAATACAAAGGAATGTGAAGGAATAAAAACAATACCTGGTCTTTCAAAAACATAGTCACGAATTCGCCAAGCATTTTGCCAGAAAGTATGGCTTGTGGTGTGCGTACGAATTCCATTGTTTGAGAACAGAGTGGGTATGAAGAATAATTTCAAGAGAAGATAATGGGTCACAGAAGAGAAATAAGATTTGTCAGTTTGTAGTCGCCAATATATAGAAAGAGAAAACGAAAAGTCATTACTGTTGCCAATATATAGAAAGAGAAAAGGATAAGTCATTCCTTTTGGTAGAGTCCGTACTTACTAGTGAAGCGTGCATCATAATTTTTGCAATTAATTGTGAATATAAAAGTGAATAAAAAGTACGAATTAAAAGATAATAGAGTTGAAATAATAAAATAAATAAATAATTAAAATAAAAAATTTTAGATTTGTGAATTGATTTTTTTACATAAAATCAATTATCTTAAAATATTTCAAATGTCGTAAAAAATGGAAAGTGGCAATGAGAAGAGAATACAAAGAGTTGTGAAAATGTTAAAGAAAGAATCGAAAAACATTAAAAATAAAAACAAAAAACGACATGAACAAAGCTGAGATGCATGTGTTGGTAGTCTGGAGATCAAGCCTGTAAACAAAAGAAACATGATGAACAGAAGAAGATGAACAGAAGAAAGCTCATAAAAAAATATAAAGCATCTCCAGACTCGGTTTTTTGCGGTTTAAATCAGATGTTTGTGGTTGTACTCTTCATTTAAAGAATTAAAACACCTGAAACATAAGATGAAGCCAAGAATCACTTACATCTCAGAAAAAAACATAAAGAACCATACCTCTTCACTTGAGAAAGCAAAAAAAAAGATCTCCACAAAAGAAACATAAGATGAACGGAAAATCTAAGATGCATGTGTTTGTATTCTTCAGTTGAAGCCTGTAAACAAAAGAAACATGATGAACAGAAGAAGATGAACAGAAGAAAGCTCAGAAAAAAATATAAAGCATCTCCAGACTCGGTTTTTTGCGGTTTAAAACAGATGTTTGTGGTTATACTCTTCATTTCAAGCATTTAAACACCTGAAACATAAGATCAAGCCAAGAATCACTTAGATCTCAGTAAAAAACATAAAGAACCATACTAGTTCACTTGAGAAAGCAAAAAAAAAAACATCTCCACAAAAGAAACATAAGATGAACGAAAAATCTCATATGCATGTGTTTGTAATCTTCAGTTGAAGCCTGTAAACAAAAGAAAAAGGATGAACAGAAGAAGATGAACACAAGAAAGCTCAGAAAAAATATAAAGCATCTCCATAGTCGGTTTTTGTGATTTAAAACACATGGATGTGGTTGTACTCTTCATTTCAAGGATTTAAACACCTGAAACATAAGATCAAGCCAGGAATCACTTAGATCTCAGTAAAAAACATAAAGATCTCCACACAAAAAAAATCTCTCATTATGAACGGCAAATCTCACATGCATGTGTTTGTAATCTTCAGTTGAAGCCTGTAAACAAAAGAAACATGATGAACAGAAGAAGATGAACAGAAGAAAGCTCAGAAAAAAATATAAAGCATCTCCATAGTCGATTTTTTGCGATTTAAAAATAGCTCGATCAAAAGAAGAAGATGATCAGAAGAAGATGTTAGAGAAGAAGCTAAGAAAGGCAAAGAAACCATGATGAACGCGGAGCAACAAAGACAGAGACAGAGAAAGAGACAGAGAAAGAAAGAGAAAGAAGTGAGAAGGCGGAAGCAGAGAGAATGAGAAAGAGAGAGAAAGAAGTGAGAAGGCGGAAGCAGAGAGAATGAGAAAGAGAGAGAAAGAATTGAGAAGGCGGAAGGTGAGAAGACTGAGGAAGAGAGAGAAAGAAGTTTGAATTAAAACTTTCGTTTTTTCATTTGTTTTTGAATTTTTTTTTCTACCTTCAAAATTCTGAGAGCTTGACACATCAGCGTTTTTTCCTTTTGTAGATAAAAATTTAAAATGAGAAGTAACTCAGATATATTATTTAATTGAAAAACTTATCTTTTGTTAGTTCTCAATTGTATATAATATTAGATATAGTATTAGATTCTACATTAATTATAAATAAAATAAGTTTACACTACATAAACCAGTGCAAATCACACAAAATAAATTTCATAATAAATTGAATTAAACTTAAAGTTAATTTTTTAAATAATATGATAATCATTTAATTTAAAAGTTTATACAATTTATAATATAACAAAATTTATTATTTGTTGAAAACGTTATCGAAATGCTATTAGATTATTAAAAATATCTAATATTATATTTAAAATATATATATTATATCACTAAAATTGATTTTCTTGTACATGATTGTTGTCCTATCATTGAATTTATATGTCTCCATATTTAATGGAAGGGTTGTGTGGTTTAATTATAAATCAATAAAAAAGTATTGTGGTCTTCACTTAATGATGGTCATTGTTGTAGTTCTTGAGAGTTATAAGTGGTAGTCATTTTGTTAAAAATTCTACATTAATTAGAAATAAAATAAGTTTACACTACACATACAAAATAAATTTTATGGTAAAATTGAATTAAACTTAAAGTTAACTTCTTAAATTAAAGTTAACTTCTTAAATGATATCATAATTATTTGGACCATCCTATTATCGAAATGTTATCATATTATTCAAAAATATCTAATATTATATTCAAAAATATATATGTTTTTTTTAAGATCTTGATTATAAAAAAACAAATTTACATGGTAAAATTGAAAATAAACTTCATCCTAACACTTCTTACAAATTCATTTTATAGAATATAATTAATTTAAAATCCACTTTCCTAAATCATTAGATAAAGTGATCAGTAAAAACAAGTAAACAGACAAGATAACAATCTTCTAACCTAGTCAAGAAATAAAATAAAATAAACAAAACTTAATTTAAAATTATAAAAAAATTTATCACTCAATATTCATCAAATTCTATTTATAAAAAAAATCAATTAAAAATATTAAAAATTTAGAATGTTCTTGAATTTAGCTAACCCTAATTATAATCAAGTGGGTTTTTCCAAGTTAGTTAAAAATGTGTCAAGGTGATGGTTATAGAACTTGCATCGTAATCATCGAAACTGCATTTGTAAAATGTGATCCAAACGAAAGTGTTTGAATTCTCCTAAGCATTCTCCATCCACCCTCATTGCTCCATTTTACCCTTTTCGTGTCTTCTCATGTTTCTCCTCACACCCACACCGTCTTTGGTCTCAACGCCTCTACCCTTATATTCTCGCCTACCCACATAACCATTCTCACCTTTCTTCGCAGATCACACACTCCTCTGGAAATACTAAGAGGAAAGTTTGGTTTTTGGTTCGTGGGGTGGTTTCGAAATGGCCTCATTCTCGGTCCCATGCCCCAAGTGCCCTTCTACTTCTTCTCCCTCTTCTGGGTTCAAATCCCAACTTGTTCCATTTCAAAGTGGGTTCAGCTTCAAGCCTTTTCTATCATTCAGATCTTTGCCTGCTGAATCTCCACCATCTAGGATTCAGGTATCAGTTTTCATATTTATCTATCTATCTATCTACAAGAGAGAGAATTCTTTTGTCTGTGAATTTGTGTTTGAGGTTTTGAGCATCCAACTTTTTAAGGATGAAACATTTTATAATAATCCAAAAAAAAGTATTTATTCTATTTGTTACTTTATTAGTGTAAATGTTTTGTTTGGTTCTTTTATTTTAGTTATAAGTGGAGAAATGATACCTGTATCAATGATTTAAGTTTGACACATTATGTAATACACAAAAATGCATATTATTTCTTCTTTGAATGTGTTAATGTTTTGTTCAATTAAATTTAGTTGTAAATCAAGAAAAGATACCTTTACCACCTATTTAAGGATGACACATTATTTAATCGACAAAAAATTGTTTATTTTCTGATTATTTTAGTACTGTTAATGTTTTGCTCAATTGATTTATTTTAGTGATAAGAATGATATGACACCTTTGTCAATGATTGTCCTTACGGTTTCTGAATGTTTTTGGAAGATTGAGCATATTGAATTTAGTGCTGAGCATCAACGGCCTAAGTTAAGACAATACGATATAATACACAGAAACATAACAAGACTTTGTTAGACACAGTTTTGTTAAAGGAGATCAATGTTTTGTGAACAGTATTTGCACTAATATGCAATCTTTTTTTATTTTATTTAGTATTTTTTATCTTAAAGCATGGTAAATATCAATAGTCAGCATGTTATCATTTGTACAGACATTTTCACTGTTGTTGATGGCTCTCAAGCACAACTGCTACTAGAATGCATTCAAATGTTGAACTTGTTATGTTGGCCGATTTGCCATTAGTTTTCAATGTGATTAAAATTGTAGAAATTATAAATTGTCAATAGAAAGACTTTCAGTTTGTAGGTGGTGTATGATTCACGGATTAAATAACAAATTGGTCAAAAGCTTCACAAATATAGTTTCCTTCAATTGATTAATTATTCTATTGTTATCCGTTGTTTCTTGCAGTGTGCTAACAGGAAGCAATTTTCTGTTCTGAAGGTCAGTTTACACCGAGTCCTTTGTTTTGTTTTTTTTTTAGTTCATACGACTTTTATTATGAGTTAAATTTTATCCTCCTGTTCGAATGTGTCCTTGATTGATTCAGAAATTTTTACCATAAGCCACCTAGCTTTGTATATTGTAGGCTGCTAAAGTTGAAAATTCTAATTCTAATTCTGCCCCTGTGACGATCAAAGAACCTAATGTTGCTCCATCAAAAGGAAAAGATGTGCCTAATGGAAAACACTCTGGGGGCACTGTTGCAGATGAAGCTTCAGTTACTGCATTCATGTCTCAAGTTTCAGACCTTATAAAGTAAGATTTCACTTTTTTTAATGCAAATCACTTGTTCTTTTGTATTCATCATGTCTCTTGTTAGGGTATGCTTTGTTTTCATAGATTTCATTTAATACCATTTCCATGGCTAGACTTGTTGATTCAAGAGATATTATGGAACTTCAACTTAAGCAATCAGACTGTGAGCTCTTGATAAGAAAGAAAGAAGCAGTGCAGCCTCCACCGGCCCCAGCATCACCACCTCCAATGCATTACGCCTTATTCCCACCACCGCCGGCGGCAGCACCTGCAGCTGTTCCTACTAGCTCCCCACCTCCAAAAGCAGTGCCTGCCTTGCCTGCCCCTGGAAAAACAAGCTCATCTTCTCACCCTACGCTGAAAAGTCCGATGGCAGGAACTTTCTACAGGAGTCCAGGACCTGGTGAACCTCCATTTGTCAAGGTTTGTAGACATACACAGTTTAAATACCACTCTTTTCTCTGTTGAGGTGTCAATTTGCAAAAGATGATTTATGAAGCTAATTGTTGCCATGTTTACTAAGTTAATCAATGAAGAGACCAATTATTTTTGCTGTTGCTTCAGGTGGGCGATAAAGTGAAGAAAGGTCAGGTTATTTGCATTATTGAAGCTATGAAACTGATGAATGAAATTGAGGTGTGTGTATTTCCTTTCCTATTTGTTATAGTGATAGTGTTTTCCCATATACTTGATATATTTGTTCCATTCTATAAGATTATTCTTCCATATATAGTACTATACAGAAATCCGTGTTACATAAATCTGGCAGTGAACAAATCTATAAGCACAGACCTGCTTCTGTATTGCTACCTGTTTCAGCTGCATTAACAGTTAACACACTAATCATATGAGAAATCCTAATTCAATACCATTATTTATATTCTTTAAAAGTAGTAAAGAATGGAGGTAGTTGGTTTTAGGAGATGAGTAAAATGAAAACAAGAGTCATTCAGAGTGTTTTATTATGAACATGTTCTCAACATGGTGGAAACATGACCCTCTAAGAGCCTATTGGATTCACATTTTGCTACTGTAATATAAGGATTCTCCTTCAGAAACAGTTTCTATTAGCCAGAAACCTGATCCTCTAATATATTGATTATCTTCATTTCTTGGTGGCAGGCTGATCAGTCAGGAACAATAGCAGAGATATTGGTTGAGGATGGCAAACCAGTCAGTTTCGAAATGGTATTTTTTTCTCTACCTTTGTGTGTGTGTGCACTAGAATCTACATGCTTCATTCCTCTAACTCATACTTTGTGTTTCATGCAGCCTCTTTTTGTAATAGTTCCATGAGTAGCAGAAGGGAACATGCTTCGAAGATGAAGTGAAATCTCCCTTGTTGGATAGCATTATTGAATGGCTTCGATTTTCTGTTCAGAAATTTCATGAGTGATAATGTTTCTCATTTGAGAAATCCTTGCCTTCTTAAGCCTCCACCTCTTCTCTTAATCTTTTTAGATTTTTTGGACATGAAAGCCCCAGCATATCAGAATGAACATTGGACATTTAGTTAGTTCTTTGCAGTTTTGACATTTGTCGTATTATTATTAATGTTTTCTTTCTTCTGTTTTTTATGGGACCCTCTTTCACGTTGTATAAACCCACAAACAGAACACCGATCACAGTCACTTTCTCATTCGAATCCACCAAAAGATATCAACTCTAGAATTATCGACATGTTGTTTTTGCCAAATCCATTTGTTTGGACGAGATTAATGTGCAACTTTTAAAAGTGAGTTATGAAGCTCATCGCAAACAAACAAAATTTTTTGTTTTCGTTAAGACTAATCAACAAAAGATCACAGCATTTTACTAGAGTCCTTCATGTAAGAACATATTTAACCTTTTTCTTGATCCATAGGACCTTGGAAAACCTTCTCAACATTGTTTCCATTTAAAAAAATAAAGACTTGACTGAGTCCATTATAAGTCGGTGAGTTAAAGAGATTCGTTCACTTAATTTAAAAAACAATTGGAGCTTTTTAATTTGTTATTCAATCTTCTTTTTTCTAGTATGAAAATTAGACCAAAATTCAAAATTAATGAATTAGAAATTGCAAAACAATCTTCCTATTAATGTGTCTATAATGACCATGACATATATTAATGCATATAAAATCACAACGGTGACGTTAATTCTAAATATCATATTAATATGCATACTAAACACAAACACTAAATTATAATTCTAAATAATATCCGAATAAAATCTGAAACCCTGTGAGTTGAGAGATTTTAATTTTGAGAAAGAAGAAAAGATAGAGAAGGAGAGCTATAAAGGAAAGCGAAAACTTGTGGGATATTCCCCATATTTTTTTTAATTGTGTTGGGATATATATTGGGTAATTACTTCCTACACCCCCATCAATTCTTAAAATTTTCTGAAAAACAAACGATCTTCCCTTTTACGGAAAACACTTTCCGGAAGTTATTACGAAGTGGGAGAAGGTTTTTGATGGGGCGAAGAAGTAATCGGCTATATATTGATGTTTTTTCTTTTTTCTAATTTTTTTTTTTTATCACAGATCGGTGAGTTTAACTAGGATTCGACTCATTGTAAGTTTAACCGGTGTAAATTGAGTTGATTTAATTCATAAATAAATGTGATTTTAATTTATTTATTTATTGTTTTTATCAACAATTATTAGTGGTTAATTTTTTTATATTAAAAGAGTTGAACCTTCATTCTCTTTTTTAAATTAACCGACCTTAGTTCTGATTTTGGTTTCTGATTTTTTGAATTGGAGTACTACAAGCCGATAAATTTATTTTGTGTTTGGACGAAGTATTTCAACAATGTTCAGAAATTAAAATATTTATGTTTGGTATTTGAATTGCTTGCAATTAAATTCTCTTCATTTTCTAAATAACTTGTTTGGATAAAAAAATTAAAATACCTTACATTTCAATTTCTTGTTTGAAAAAAACAATTGAATTTCTTGTGAGATAAAATTTAATTTTTACAACATTTATTTTAGACTTAATTATATTTTAAGTTCATGATAAATTTGGAAATGGGTTCGACGACCTAGAAGGGCCGAGCTGACCCGACTACCCAACTGAATTGGTCTGACTCATTGACCCAAACGGGCAGGGTCGGTCGAAAAACCCAGACAGATTGGGTCGGTCCGATGATCTAGACAAGCCTTATGCCCAAACTGACTAGGTCATTGGGTCGGTCAGGCACGTTTAGGTCGTCGGGCTGGTTAGACCGATCTCGGTCGTCAAGTTAGTCAGGCCCGCCTAGATCGTCGGGTCACCCGTATAGGTCGTCAAGCTTGTCCAACCCATCTGAGTTGTCAGACCCATTTGTGTCATCAGGCACACCCGACAAGTTTGTGTCGATGGGTCGACCCGACTTGGTAAGGTCGTCTGGCTCGTTTAGGTTGTCGGGCCAGTTGGGCCTGACTAGGTCATCGGATCCATCAAGCTTATTGGGTCAACGGGTCGATCAGGTTGTTGGGCCTGCCCGACATGTCTAGGTCGTCAGGCCCGCCTGACAACTCTAGGTCGTCTAACCCGCCAAACTTGTGTGGGTCATCGAACCCGCTGACTCGTCTTGGTTGTCAGGTTAATTTGGCCCGTCTCTGTCTTCGAACCCACTCGACTCGTCTAGGTCGTTAGTCCCTTTTGGGTCATCAGGCCCGCCAACCCATTTGTGTCATTGGGCCAGCCTGGTCCGTCTAGGTTGTTGGGCCTACTCGACCCGTTTGTGTCGTCAGATCGGTCCAATCCATCTAGATTGTATGGCCAGCCCAGCCTGTCATGGCTGTCGGGTTTGCCAGGTCCGTCTGGGATTGAGTCCAAAGTGTGAGGTTTAGTGAGAAGAATTTCAAATTCCACATTTTTTGAGGGCATTTGAATTTCTTCTAATTTAGTTAATTGAAATGCTTCAAAAAAAATGCATACATTTTAAATGTTTTTTAATTTCTCCATCGAAACACAGTATTTCATAAAAAAAATTCAAATTCTCCAAATAAATGAATCATCCTCTTGAATTACCTCGTCCAAACACACCATTAGGCTTTATGTTTGTTTTTTGAATTGGGAGTACAAGGAGTTTTTATTTATAATGATGATCTATGAGTTGTTATCAACCCTGACAAGTATATAATTCTTACAGAATCTTACTGATAAAACAAATACTGATTTTTGAAGGGAAAGTGGAGTTGAAGAGCTTTCTCTAGTTTTAAGCAAGTTGAGATTTTCAATGAATCCTCTCATCACACTTTGTGGCCCACGGTGTTACTTCATTCTCATGAAGGAAACATATTCCCCTGGGTGGTCCTCACAACATGTTTAATTGCAGAGTTGCACCTTCACACTCGCCTCAATAAACTTAATTTGTAAGCTACAATATGAATGAAGAGAGAGTATGCATTTAAATAAACTTATTTTGTTTTTTGGAAAACAATTTTTTCTGAAACAAGTTGAGAAGAGAATAAAATAAATATAACAAATAAGCTAATTCAAACACTTTTACAGATTCATGGTTCTGATCTTTTGTTCATCAAACGCTGATTCAAAGGGCACCTGATCTCACTTTTTCTACTGGTAATCTGCATATTTTCATCCCAAAAACAGTTAACCATGAAAAGCTTCACATTAGGTGAGATCTATGAAAAGCTTAACATACATAGTAGTGATAATTGAAGGTAAACTACGACCATGCAGAAGTTATTTAACTGTTATCCTAAGTTTTTTATTTGCTGTTATTAATGAAGAAAAGTCAATGCAGAGATTTCTTGTTTGTATATTGTATATATTTATTCTTTCAATAGAGTTTTTGGCTTTTGTAATTATGACTTGCATATGAGAGTTATTTCACAAATAATTTTATTGCAGAGTTTCTCGTTGAAATGACAAACAATGTGCACAGAGCTTCTGCTATTTTTTTAATATTTTGTATGAACTTGAGACTGATAAATTTAATGCTCTCAGTTACAAGTGTTATATATATATATATATATATATATATATATATATATATATATATATATATATCAACATCCTCCAACCAGACCTTTGGTCGGCCGATCCAAAGATAAGTGGTCGAAGGCCGCCCGTTATAGATGTATAATTCCGTGGTTTGTTGATGTGCCAATTTTTCCAGAGTATCTTTAGGAGACTCACAACCTAAGAGGCCTTGGTCCGACCCCAACACCCGAGTAACCGAACGACCACGTCGGTAACGACCCAATTTATCAATGAATTTTTGTCACCATAACATAAATATGTGGTCTTCGACAACACACACGGATCCATGGGTCGGTCGTACTAGAATCACATAACTACAAATTAAAGTAAAACAGATCAGTAATCAAATTTAAAAAACAATTGGGCAGTGGTTAAGAAAACCCTAACCACAGGCCTATGTCAAACACTATAAATAGGAGTCCAAGGTAAGTTGGTAAGGACTTTTACTTCGTATTTGTTACAACATTAATTGCATTCACCCGAACGGACTTGAACTGACTTAAGTATTGGAGCCTCATCGGCAGGTGCCCCGATCGTCTGGACAACCGAATGGGAGAGAAAGAAAGGAAATCGAGCGAAAGAAACTGCAACGATAAGAGAGTAAAAACAAATTGAGTGTTTTAGATAGATGCTAGGTTCATGTACCCGAAACATATATAAAAATTATGAATGAGTGTTTAATGAGCTTGTTCAAACCATGATCAACAATAAAGAGACTCAAACCATGATGAACAATAAATCCATGCAAACAAGACTACTTTTAACCTTGAATTACACAAACAAAAGACCAACAAATTTCTTGAAGAACTTAAAAAAATGCCAATTTTGTAAAGATTAAGATACTATAAAAAGACATGGTGTAGTTATTTTAAGGGAAAGTGGAGTTGAAGAGCTTGCTCTAGTTTTAAGCAAGTTGAGGTTTTCATTGAATCCTCTGATCACCCTTTGTGTCCCACAGCATTACTTCACTCTAATGGAGGGAACATATTCTCCATGGTGGTCCTCACAACAACATGATTCATTGCAGAGTTGCACCAGCACAGTGGCCCCAGTAAAACTACTTCAGAAGATGAAATATTCTGTTCTTGTTTTTTTTTTTTTGGAATTTAAATGCTTGGTAATTTAGCAGAAAAATATTTTCACTGCAAAATGAAATAGATTTAAGAATAAGTTAATTCAAACATTTTTTTCTCATATTATAATGATTGAAAAAATAGACTAAGGACTAGTGTAAACTTGTTTAAAAAATTAGCATGTGCATGATTAGATCTTTTGTGCATTCCACACTTTTGGTGCGTCTTATGATCATAGAAAATAAACTTTTCTTCATTTTTTTTCCACCACAAACACTTAATCATTTTCTAGCTAAAACTATTGAGTCAAATCGAGGGTCCTTAGCAGCTTCATTTTTTCAATTCCTTAGCAATGAATAGTGAATTTTTTTCTCCTAGTACTAAGTTAATTAGTATTTTTTTTTTCTGAAGTTTAATTAGTTGGATGATACTCACTTATGTTCAGATGTGTCAGTTTGATATTCGTTAACTTTATTTATTGCTTTTACCACTAACTTTTAATATAAATATCAATACTTAATCTTGTAAGTCATTTTAAATACAATTTTTTTGTTCTGAAAGGGATCTAATTGAGATATTTTTTCAAAAATTATTATTCAATTGACACATTTTTAAAAGTAGGTACAAATTGACATATCCGAACAAAAATAGTACTATTGGCCTAATTAAACATTTTTGTCATAACTTTTTTTTTTTTTGAAATTTTGAAGTTATCTCAAACTGTTGGCATCTGAGAATTTTGAATTGAGCAATTTGTAATCAATAATACAATGTTTTCTATAAATCTTCTCTAATATTATCTCTGTTTCAAACTATTGTTATTTTCGTTTTTTTTTTTTAATTTCAAATCTGTTTATGTTTTATAAAATTCAACCATCATTAATTATTCCTTACATATATTCTTTTCCAATACTAAATTTGATCTTTACCAAAAAAGTATGAAACTTCCAACTTCCTTAAAAAATACTTAAACAAAACCAAAACCACCTTTGCTTCCTAAATTAAATAAGAAAGCTTAGACTAAATGCACTTTACACTTTTAATTACTTCTCAACAATGGATTTGGAATGGAGAGAATATTTATAAATATAAACAAAAAAAGATTCAATACTTACCATTCAAAACAAGTACAAAGTTCAAAGAGAAAGTTTGGAAATATCTTTAGTTACGAGTGTTTTCAAAGTAAATCACATGCTAATTATTTTTTTAAGTAATATCATTTTTCTTAATTTATGTTAACGAGTAAAGAGGCATTTTACCAAATTAATACGGCTCCTCAAGACTTTTATGAAGGCTTCAAATTTGTTCGTTTTACCAAATTCCACTACAAACATATTACCATGAAAAAAAGTGCTTGTCATTACAAATTCAAACACGCAATAAAACTTTTATAACTCCAACCATCTATGATTTTCACAATAGACTTTATTTTTAGTTTAACATTCAATAATAACATATAAACACGTGGTTTGTATTGTATATGCCCCTTAAAAATTAATAGGATATATAAGATCAATTGGGAAAATTTATATTTACATGAAGAACTTAACTCTTATTGTATGAGTTTGGAGTGCATTGGATGATAATATTATAACATTCAAAATTTATTTATACCAATTAAACATTCAATTTAACATTCCAAATATGAGAACTTTAAATTCTCTTGTAGAAGTTTTTTTTTTTTTTCAAGTTTCATTATAAAAAAACTATACACATAGATGTGATGTGATTTTGCATTTATTAGACGTGGTTTTAGAATTAGTAGATAAATCACATTTTAATTTATTTATATATATATATA
>Ga0214544_1010436_pt1 | contig 13668 bp, 7 predicted proteins | sample CNSS3metaG_FD_160074 | JGI IMG/M metagenome (GOLD analysis project Ga0214544, IMG submission 160074) | Root nodule microbial communities from cowpea collected in UCLA plant growth center, Los Angeles, California, USA - CNSS3 | ecosystem: Host-associated > Plants > Roots > Nodule | place: USA...
TATATATATATATATATATATATACACACACACACACACACACACACACACAGAGCACACTACACCATTTAATTACCATAGTACATATATTTACAGTCATCACAAAAAAATCATACATATCATTAGACTCTACTACACTCATCTATATAGATATTTGCATTTAATGTCGGAATCACTAGAGACATGAACTTGTAGTGACCTGTAGTGTTGTGCAGAGTCATTGTCAATGGGTTTCACCCTACCACTCACAAGGTTAATCCCCTTCGTGTCTGAGATCATTATCATGCCTTCAAACGAGGATCTCCAACTACTCTCACCATATAACTCATTCTACGCTTCGTGAGCATGAATGGTTATTACAGTATCAAGATATCTATTTACTTGAATTTCTACATCAATGCATACACTGAAAGAACACCATCATAGAATCTCTTATATGATCCTTAATGGAAAGATGAGGATCTTTCCTGACTTTGGATTTCTTTTGTAAATAAATTATTAAAATAAGAACAAAAATGCAGAAAAAGACAAAGATAGAAAGACTCCACAATCTAGCAAATTAATAAATAAAAGAAAAATTCACCATAAAGAGGTCTCTTTTTGATAAAAATCGATAATAGAAATGCCATAATTAATAAGATTGATAAGTGGAAAGAAGTTTTGCCACAAAGAAGGGTATCTTTAACTTGAAATTCCCCTGTCAGATGTCCCACCGTTAGTCGCAAGTCTGTTTGACATATAATTCGGACTACCCCCATTTCTTTGGCGAGAGCCAACCCTCTCACCATTGCCTCGTACTCTGCTTGATTGTTTGACACTTTGAACTTGAAGCAGAGGGATTACTCTAGAACTATTTTGTAGGGTCCTTCCAACACGATACTCACGCATCCGCCTCAAACGTTGGAGGATGCATCGACATGTAGCGTCCACCAACTATTTTGGTTAGTGCTTTCTTGCTGTAATTTTGCAGCCAAATCTACCAGTGACTACGCTTTGATTGGCTCTCTTGGTTCATACTGAATTTGATATTTTGATAGTTCCACTACCCAAGTTGTCATCCTTCCCGCTAGGTCCAACTTCCTAAGGACATTGTGCACTGGATGATCTGTCCTCACAATGATGTTGTGACTTTGGAAATATGGTCTCAAGCAGTGGGCAGCTGTGAGTAGGGAAAAAGCCATTTTTTCCACATTTTGATACCTTTTTTTTGCATCTTGTAGGATCTAACTTACAAAATAAATTGGTTGTTGCTCTCGCTCCTTCTCTTGGACTAAGGCAGTGCTAACTGCATCCTCTATTGCGACTAAGTAGATAATCAAAGGGAGTGATGTATCATGTCGCTAGTGAATCGGAGGGGAGGCCAAGAACTACTTTATGCTTTTGAAGCTTTGTTCACATGTCGCATCCCATTTGAAGTGAGTGGCTTCCTTCATGAGCTTTAAAATCGGCTTAGTTCTTTCCACTAGCTTCGACATAAATTTCCTCAGGGCGGTTAGGCGTTCTATTAACATTTTCACCTCTTTAGGAGTTTTGGGGCTTCACATTTCAATGATTGCCTGACATTTTTCTGGATTTGCTTCGATGCCTCAGTTCATCGGCATGAAGACCAGGAATTTTCCACCATCGACTCTGAAAACATATTTTTCAGGATTCAACCTCATATTGTTTTGATTCAAGGTAGAGAATAACTCGGCTAGGTCCTCGATGTGCTGTTGTAGAGAACTAGACTTCACTACCAAGTAGTCCATATAAACTTCCAAGTCCTCGATGTGTTGTCTCTAGGGTCCATTAGGATTTGGTTGTACCTTGAGAAAGCATCCAGAAACTAAAGATATAATGACCAACTGCCCCATCTACGAGTTGATCAATATTGGGAAATGGATACGCATCTTTTGGGCAGGCCTTGTTTAAGTTTAAGTAGTCTGTACACATTCGTCACTTACCATTAGGCTTACGTAGGATAACTACATTGGCTAACCACGTGGTATAGCACGCTTTTTGAATGAATTCTACTTGCAAAAGCTTGTTGGATTCCGCCCTTGCACCCATCCTTTTTTCCTTCCCCAATTTTCTTTTTGTTTCAGCTACAGGCTTGGCCTCTTTGAAGGTAGACAACTTCTGGCAGGCAACGTCTGGATGTATACTGGGTATGTGGTCTGTGCAAAGGAATTTTTATTGGTAACCAACACTACCAATAACACTTCCTTTTTAGTCTTTTACAAGCCAACCGCTACCTGTAAATATTTTTCGCCTTCAAGGAATATCACCTGCATTCCCCCTAGTTGTTTCACTCGTTCTTCATCTTCCCTCCGAGGGTCTAGCTCTTGGACAAACGACCTATCCTTGGAGACTGCCTCCCCAAATTGTTTGACGAGTACAACTTTCGCAGGTTGGGCAACTGTAAGCTAGTTAGGTAACATTCACACGTCTTTTGGTTAACATGAATTGTGACTATATCGCCGCTTGAAGACAGGAATTTCATGGCCAAATGAGGGGTGGAGATGATGACTTCCAAGGCATTCAGATAGGGTTTTCCTAAAAGTACGTTGTAGGACGTGTTTGCATCCAAAACAAGGTATTTTACGATATGGTCTTCATGAGGCTGCCCTCCCCAAAGGTGGTCTACAAGTTGGTGTATCTATGTGTCTCGACCCTTTCTCTTCAACGATTTCATCTACAAAAGGAGACATTTCTTGTTCTGGAATCTACAACTTCTTAAAAGGTTTCCAATAGAGGATATCTACTAAACTCCCTTGCTTGCTTCCATTTCCACACACAACAAAGCGTTGGAAGTGTTTTGCTTGAATGAGCTCCTTTATCTTATCTCTTAAGGTTGTGCATTCTTTCGTAGAGTGTCCAAAGTTTCCATGGTAACGATATTGTCGAGTCGTATCTGCATTAGGGGGTGTATTTGCTTTTCTATGGGTGCTCATGAGGTCAGTGTGTAGGGCCTCTTCCAGTACTCGAGATCTTGGTGCATTCAAGGGTACGTACTTAGCGAATAGTTGGGTTCTGGGGTGAAGAGGTGGTCATGGAAAGGCCGTACGCATCCCTTCACTGTCAAGTTTCTTATCAGAAGCGTTGTCATCGACCATAACCTTACTCTTGAAGTCATTTAGTTCTTCCATTCACATGTATTTTGTCACTCTTTGTCTTAACTTGACCATACTGGTTGCTGATCTTTTGCATAAATTATCGACGAAGGGTCCGCTTCTAAGTCCGTTGATCATCTGGTGAAAGGCCAATTTAGGGCTCAAGTTGTCGACGCTGAGAACTAATTTCCCAAAGCACTCTATGAATGCTCTTAGGGGTTCTCCCTTATCCTGACACATATTTATGAGCGCTAGGGAGGTAAGGTTATGTGGTTTAGAAGTGGCGAATTGAGTTCCGAATTGGGTGAATAAAGTGTCGAAACAATCAATGGGGAAGGGGCTAGATGGGTGAACCAACCAAGAGTTGCACCTTTAAGGGATGTGGGCAAGACTTTGCAATAGACAACATCTTCAGTTGTGCATAGGCTTATCTGTGTCAGATACACATGCACGTGTTCGTCTTGGAGTGTATTCGGCCTTCTGGAATACATAAAACATGTTATAGAAAGAATTTTTTGAAACAATTTTTTTTCAGTATTTTCTTTCTTCTTTTTTCTTTCCTGTGTTTTTCATCTCTTCTTCATTTTCTGCGACAGCTTCAACGACAATAACAATGAAAAAAATGGTAATTTGATACAGGTTTAAATCTTTTCCTATTATTGTCGAGATATAGTTAGTAAATGTTGGGATTCCAAGAAGTAATAGTCTAATCCTATTGATGGTGTATTATTTAGATGCAAATTAATTCGTTTAACTTGTAAATTTTGCACGATTAAGTTTAGAAAATTTAAATCGGTAGATCTGTACATTCTCAATAGAGAGGGCAAAAAAACCCGTCCCCGTGAGTATTGCCTGAACCTGTCCCCGTTTTGACAGGGAATCCCTGCATTGATTGGGTATGTGTATGGGTGTGGGGAATTCCCGATTTTTTCAATTGGGTATGGGGATGGGGATGGGGATGAATATATCCCCGCCATAATACCCGTCCCCGCCATATCCCCATCCTCATTTAAATTATTAAAATATTCACAATTAATTAAGTAACCCTATATATATATATATATATTTTTTTTATTTTTTATTTGTTCTAAATATTTGATTTGTCATGAAACTCATTCGCATCTCTAATATATTTTTTATCTTATCACAACCTTTATGTAATTATTTTAAAATGATGTATGTCAATTAAAAAAAATTTATGTCTAACATTTGAATATTTCTATTATTTTTTAATATTTTTATTTATAGTATATTTTTCTTTCATATGAGAATGTTTAATACTCTCAATTTAAGTGTTTAATAGCATAAACATTTCATTTACTAGGTAATATAAAAAAGAATCTTTACTTATTATTAATTTTTGTTTCATTTGAAGAACTCTTTTATTTCGCTAAAACAATTTTTGTTATTTCTCAACCATTGAGTATATATGTTGATATTTGAAAAGTTTTCTTAGATCTCTAAGATGTTTTTCGTCTTATCATACCCTTAATTATACATTTATTTTTCTTTGTGCAATTCCTTCCAATAGTCTCCAAATTGTTTATAAGACACACATTTGTTAATTTTTTAATATTTTTATTTTGTTTATTTTCATCATATAGAATACTATTTCGATAAATTTTATCTAATTATTTTTTATTTTCTAACTCATTACAATCATACTTTAATATTTTCAATATAATTGTATAAATAATTTTTATTTACTACAATATAAAAATTTAATGTAATTGTCATGAATATTTTTTTATCACCACCCAACATATATTGGAGTTTAAAAGATACCAGATCTATGATAAAATTTTATTATGTTTATTATTTGTTCTTTGCATCATTTTTTAATCAAACATTGAGTATATATGTTGATATTTGAAAAGTTTTCTTAGATCTCTAAGATATTTTTCATCTTATCATACACTTAATTATATATTTGTTTTTCTTTGTGTGATTCCTTCCAATAGTCTCCAAATTGTTTATAAGACACACATTTGTTAAATTTTTTATTTTTTGTTTTTTTTTACTTTTATCATGTAGAATACTATTTCGATAAATTTTATCTAATTATTTTTTATTTTCTAACTCATTATAATCATACTTTAATTTTTTCACTATAATTGTATAAATAATTTTCATTTACTACAATATAAAAATTTAATGTAATTGCCATGAATATTTTTTTACCGCCATCCAACATATATTGTGGTTCAAAAGATACAAGATCTATGTTAAAATTTTATTATTATATTTATTATTTGTTCTTTGCGTTATTTTAATCAAGTGATGTATTACAACTTTTATTAGTGTATATAAAATAGATTCATTATAATTTAAAAAATTGAAGTAAACAAACATTTAAAATATATTTTAATTTAAATATTTTTTCCTTTTATATTTTTTTAAGAATATTTTTTCCTTTTATATTTTTTTAAAAATATTTTTAAAATTTATCAACTAGGTTTCATTAATGTTTGCATTAAACAATTATAATTTATTTCAAAGTATTTGATATCGAAAAAACAACCATACTCCTAATATTGAATATTTGATAATATTATGTTTCCTTTACCGTAATTTTTTATTATTTTATAAAAATTAATTAAAATTAATATTAAAGTAGTAAGAAAACGGATACGGATATGGATACAAGATTATACTCGTTACCCGATAAGAATGGAATGAGATAAAAGTTTAATACCCAAATTTGAATATAGAAATGAAGATGAATTTTTTTATGAAAATAGATATGGAATAGTAAAACTCGTCCCATTCCACCAAATTGCATTTCCTAATTCTCAATTCTAATAGCACCCACTACTCATAAATAATGAATAAACGACGAGACTTTTAAAAGATATAAAAGTGAAAGTAAAAGCATCCTTCAATCATGCAGAATGTCGTATTAATAATAATAATATTTTAATAAAAGGCAAGATTATAGTATTTTTAAACTGAGGTGGTTAATATTCGCAACTGTGCTTTCATTCTTATCTCTTGCAGCAGCAGTGAGTGGGAGTCGTCACAATAAAATTTTCGGAAAGCGACGTTCAGAATATTTCTTAATATATCTTTTTATTTAAATTAGTTTTTATAAAAATATTCAATTTTAAAATATCTTTTAATTTTATAAATTAGTTATTGTTTATATTTAAAAAATTATATTGTAAGTATTTTATATTTGATATATGTTATATTTTGTTCTATATACAAGGTGTATGATAAAATAACAAATAACAAGTTTTTTCATATAATATATATTTCTTATATATTTCAAGAATTTTGACATATCTCTTATATATTTTATATTTTATATCTTTTATATTTTCATAACTCCTCAAAATTTTCAATAGTCATGGACATGTAGAACGAAAGAAAATTTCTCATAAGTCATTATTTCCTTTTTTAATGGTGAAAGCTATGATTTATGTTCGATAAGAATGCAAACTTATTTAGAGAAGCTAGATTTCTGAGAAGGCGTGGAGGAAGATGATGTTTCTTTGCTTGAAAATTTCACTACGACTCAAATCAAAATACATAAGAGAAAATAGACGAGGGAGGCAAAGGTAAAATCATGCTTGTTGTAACGCTCCATTTAATTAATAGCGTAATTAAAGAAGTGTCACACTGGAATAATATCTTAGCGCAGTCCTGGAGTTTAAACTCACTCCTTACAACATAGGGCACACCACGGTGCCACAGGAAAACCAGTCATAAAGTCAAAGGAAACATAAAGAGATCACAAGTCAACGAAATGCATGGGCCGTGACCCTAAGAAAAGCCCAAAAAAATAAAACATCAGCTCCAGCCCATATGGACTATGCAGCGGAGTCACCGTTCCCCTGTTGACCGCGAGAACCTCTCACTTCTGCTCACATCAATAAATTGATGATCATCGCAAAAGAGAAGTACCACACACAAGATAATCAAACAAACAAAGGGTAAGCTAGAGCCAAAATCATTTCATCAATAAAGTTAGTTATATATATATATATATATATATATACATTAACAGTCCATTATACATACGTCACACAAGCATGTTACGACCTTCCAAGCAATACACTACGACTCGACTCGACTCATCCAAATACATATAACCTGGTCGGATTCAACAGATGCTTGCACTTATGGTGGATACCTCTGCTCACCCCCGAGCTCTGTGTTACAAGTGTTATAATGAATCAATTTCCCTCACCACAAGGTTAGCCCTTAATGAATTTCAGGCCTCCTGCTACTCTCACCACAAGAGTCAATCTGCTCTCAGTGAGACTAACTAACTCCTTAGAGTGTCAGGATGCAACCTTACCTTGAATCCTTACCTAGTTATACAGATGGGGCACCACCATGGACACCCACTAACAGGGGCCATGGAATTACGTCCCGACCACTGAAGCACGACCCTGGGAATCTCACCTAGAGGTCCCAAGGAATTACGCACTGACACGGACCAAACTTCCTTAATCAATCAAACAAATTTAGCATGCATACACACAAATATATACACATACAACTCATACAGTTTCTCACAATTCACCACCTTCGTATTCTCAACCAAACCATGCCAACTCCGTATTCGCAAACCCAGCATATGGAACTTCGTCTCATATCATTACCATGCCACATTGATACCAACCCTTTCATGTCTCATGTCGAACTCATGCCAAACTCATCATTTCAATTTCATGACTCATCTCATACAATTATCATGCTAAGTTCATACCAACCCATTACTCACAAGTTATGATTTACTTCGCACATGCATACTCATTTATCTCATACTCTCATCACAACACTTAAATTCAAGCCATACATTCACCAACCAAGTCAAGAAAACAATCACACCACGCCCTGTCTCGCCCAACACCTCGCTCAGGCTACAGGGTCTCGCCCAGGCGAGGAGGACCCTCGCTCAGGCAAGCTCCCTTCGCCTAGGCGAGAGCTCAACTTCCAGCATAAGAACCTTGCACGCGTTCTCGCTTAGGTTAGACCCTCCTCGCCTAAGCGAGACGTTCGCTCGCTCAAAAGTACAACGGGTCGCCTGGGCGACCGTTCGTGGCGAAATACTTAGGCGAGCCCTTGTTAACCTCGCCTAGGCAAGACAGGCTCGCTTGGGCGAGTTTATCACACCTCGCCATTGTTCCTCTCTGCCACCAACACACAACCATGCCCAAACAGTAATACAAATCATACCATACACTCACAATGACATACAAGCACGAAAATCATGGAACACCATCAAAACAACCATCATTGTACCAAACAATAGGGTTCTAGCTTCCCTTACCTGGAAGTAGCTAGAAGGTGCCTCGACTCTAACTAGCGGAGCACGGCAGCTCAAGGAGGGGACTTCCGAACTGAACAAGACAGTGGGATAGAGTTAGGAACTAAGCTCACGGTGAAACCCTACTGTATAAACGAACATATGCTCATGGAGAAGAAGTGTGAGCTGAGTCATAACTTACGTGGAGTAAGAAGGGGTTGAACGAGCTTAGAGGTAACTGAGGTCTAAACCCTAGCGGAAGGACGCGGCTGCTCGAAGGAAGAAGGATGTTGTTTTCTGTAAAGTGAAGGAAGTGAGGCGTTAGGGCAGACTTAGGGGTCTGGTTTCCCTTTTTGGGTCAGCCCTAAGGCCCAATAGTTAAGGCAGCCCTAAGAAAAAGGGGCAGAATAAAAGTGGGCCTTACACTTGTTTGCAGGTGTTTCACAAATGATCTTTATTAGAATCATGACTCTAAATTCACCCAAAAAAATTTAGGATTATTTGAAAGGAAAATATGAAGGTATCGAAAAGAAAAGATTCAAGGCATGAAAGTTTTAAATTTGAAAGTTTTAAACTTAGTTCAAGATGCAATGGATGAAAGAATCAAAGACAATTAAGCAATACTCAAACAAATTGTTGGGTATTGCTAACAAGATAAAATTTGTGGGAAAGGAGTTTCCGTATTCCAAACTCGTTGAGAAAATTCTAGTGGTAGTGCCAAAAATATATGAAGCATTTATTGTTTCATTAGAAAACACAAAAGATTTGTCTACATTTACTTTAACGTAGGTGATACATGCCTTGCAAGCACAAGAGCGACAACAACGAAGATTAATGAGAAAAGGTGATGTAGTTGAAGGTGTTTTACTTTATATCGGAGAGAATGTTGTCATGGTGAAGAACAACAAAACGAGCAAGGATTTCTCATCTTGTCCTTATTGTGAGAAAAATAATCATCAATCCAACAAGTGTTCGGTGGAAGCTAGATGTAAAATGCCACAAATGTGGTCAACTTGAAAATGTGAAAAAGATTTGTAAATCCCAATATCCTCAAGAAGATATCAATATTGTAGAGGATAAATCAGAGGAGAAACTACTCTTTGCAACCTCATGTGTTACAACTAACAAATCTACAAAAGATTGCATTATGGATAGTGATTATACAAATCACATGACTCATGATCAAGAACTTTTCAAAGAGCTCAACAAATAAGTTATTTCCAAAGTAAGAAATGGGCATGAAGAACAACTTGTTGTGAAAGGTATAAGAACAATCTCAATTAAAACTCATTTAATATTAAATTAATTGTTGATGTCTTGTATGAAAACAAATTTTGTGTGATCAAAGATGCTAGCAACTATATAACTTTCATATAAAAGACAAAAGATTTGCTTTGGATTTGATGAGAGAGGAATTGACTACCAATGAAGGAAATACAAAAGAAGGATCAAAGTCAAAAGTAGATGAATATCTTTTAAAGAAGTTTCATGTCCAAGTGAAGAAAGTAGATGAAGACCCTCATTCTAACAATCATCTAAAGTCTAATGTCACTACCATGAAATCCACAATTGACAAAGAAGATGATGATGATGATAAAGATGACGATATAAGAAGGAATAAAATGAAGAATGTAAAATTGAACGAAGATGTGATCCTATGAAAAAAAAAAAGAGAAAAACAAAAATTTCAAGCAAAAGATAAAAGAAATCAAGCACTAAAAGAAAGAGAATCAAATTTGAAGATTTCAAATTCAAATAAACATATATTAATATGGTGAATGTTAAAAATATTTACTTAATATATATATATATATATATATATATATATATATATATATATATATATATTTATTTTTAACAAATTTCATTTTTAAAATGTCTTTCCATTTTAGAAATTAGTTATTATTTAGATCTGTAAAATTAAAATTAAAATATTATAAATATTTTATAAGTACTAAAAGTTCTAACATTTTTGGAATATAATTTTCAGAATAAAATTTATAAAACAAGATTCCGAGAGAATAAAACTTTCTGAAAATGATTTTCGAAATACAATTTTCAGAATAAAATTTATGAAAAAAATTTCTATAAATATTTTTAGGACATATGAAATATATTTCAAAATAAAATTGTTAGAATGAGACTTTTGAAATAAACTTTGTAAAGTATACATTAAATTTTTTTAAACGAGTTTTTTCAAATCAGTTTATAATATGTGTTATGGAAAAACCTTTCTGAAATACACGAAAAATATAGAATATGTTTTAGGAAGAAATTTTTCAAACAAGCTTTTTATTCTGTATTTTGTCTCTTCCTTCTCCTCTGTAGCGTTCTCCTTCTCTCTTCCTCTTCTACAACAACAATGATGATAGAAGCCACAGCTACATTTGACACTAACAATGAGAACAATGATGAATTTGATACAGGATTGAATCTTTTAGGTAGTGATTATGAGATTGCAGGAAGCAGTAGCCTAATCCTATTGATTGTGTATTATTTAGATGCAAAGTAATTCGTTTAACTCGTCAATTGCACGATAAAGTTTACAAAAATTAAATCGGTAGATCTGTACGTTCTGAATATTCTAATAGCACGCACCTAACATAAATAATGAATAAACAACGAGGCTTTTAAAAGATGTAAAAGTGGAAGTAAAAGCATTCAACTCAATGATGCAGAATGTGGTATTAATAATAATAATTTAATGAAAAAGGAAGACTCTAGTATTTTTAACTTTAATAGGAAGAAGAGCAATTGAATATTCACAACTGTGCTTTCAGTCTTATCTCTTGCAGCGGTAGTGAGTGTGAGCATTCTATCGCATATTCTATTGTGGATTGAAGCAACGGAGTACATTCATCTGTCAGGAGGTGTATCGATCAGTGTAAAGTTAACTTCTGCTCTGATTTGAAATTCTAATGGTTTGCTTTGCTTTTCGATGGAAGCTGTAGCTCATGTGTTTGTGGTTATGCTTGTGTTCAGTAACTCAACGTTTCAGAGTCTCTTTGAAATAATGGATCACCATTTGTTTCTTTCTCACCATTCTCCATTCTCTCTGCGTATTAGTTAAAGGAGGTAAACTAATCTTTCATCATTTTCCACTTCCAAATTAGTTTGATATCATCGATGATGAAACAGCTTCGGTCTGAGGCTACTAGATAGATCTGCTTCTTCTTATGGATGAAAACACCAAAAACTGTATCTTTTTTCATTTTCCCACAAATTAGGACTAATCTTTGCCTTTTGTTTTACTTCACATACCCCCTTTTTTTTTCTAAAATAATGCACTCATTTTTTTAATGTAAAATATTGTTATCAAAATAAATTGTCGACCATACAGGTTAAAGATGAACATTTTTTACATTAATTAATAAATGGATTAGTAAAATACAATCACTCATTGATATTTTCTCAAGTTATGCTTTCATTCATTATTTTAATGAAGTTGAATGAAAAGAAGAGATAGAAATGCAATGTTTTCCAGACAAATGAAGATTTGTGTAGGATTTTAGACACACTTCGATCTTAGTTTAATTTGAAAAGAAGCTTGTGCTTCGATAGAAAACTTCATACTTTTTTTTAAGATATTTAAATATATTAAATTTGAATTGATTTTATTTTAAACTATTACTTTTTAAATGTTTTATTTGGATAAAATAATAAAAATTTAATTAATTTTATCTTATTTTAGTCAACTATTTCGATTATCATTAAATTTTAAAAAATTATTTAAATATTAAAAAATAGGTAAAAATTAAAAAACTATAAATGTTGATATATATATTTTGCGGTTGATCTTGAGTCATATTATTTTTTAGTTAAACTTTTTCAAGAATTTTTTATTTTATATTTGCAAAATTTCCAATATTGATGCCAAACTGTGGTGAAAAAAAAAAGTTTAGTTTGATAAAAATACTATAACGAGTTAAAGTAAAGTTTTTATATTTAAAGAAAAAATTGAAAATCGAATTATAAATAAGTCAAAGTATGTTACATTATTAATTTTTTTTTTTGGAGGAGGTATATGATAAAGTTTACCTTAACTTCAAATGGTGGAAAATGATGAATTAATATGTTTCATTATAGTGAATAATGAATTAATACAAGTAACAAGCGTTGAAGACTTCAAACTATGGTTTTTAAAGTGGGTTTGGGTGTAAAGTGCAGAACTCTTGTTACTAACCAATTTGTTCATGTATTAACTTAATTCCTACAATCCTCTATAGCAATTAGAATTACTTTTTTTTGTTATTTTATTATTTTCAAATTTTAAATAAAATTGATATAATGTGAAAGTGTTTATATAAATTTAAATATCTGATAAAAAAATTAAACTTACAAAAAATATGAAATGTTAATTTTATATATAATGCGTTTTTGGTTCAAATTTTGGTTAAATATATTTTCCACGCGTACAATTGTTTTCTTTCAGGTCAACAAATCTTTTGATCGACATACTTGTGTTTAATTTAAGTACAGGTTTGAATATGAATTTCTTTTGTTCGAGGGGGGAGGCTAATTTTTTTTTAATAAAGTTTTTTCTTTAAAAAGAATTGTTCCAAAAAATTATCAAAGTGATGAAAAAAAAAGCATATTTAAAAACTGTAATCACACGTAAAATTTCAAAACTAATGATCAAAGTTATTAGATTTTTTTTATTGCATATCCCCACTTTACTATTTAAGATATAAAATGTTATATTTAACTTCTAACCTTTTTAATGTAATTTTACTATCAAAGTGACATCTTATACATGATGGGTCGACCCGATCATGCTAGGAAAAGACTTGTTCTAATATAGAACTTATCTAACTCAATTAAACAGGGTATTTTTGACCTGGACATTAGTGGTGTAAATAAAAAATCTAATTTTTTTTATTCGATCAAACGATCTATTTCATTTAAGATTCATTTTATTAAAATTTAATCTATTTAAAATTCATTTTATTATATTTAAAATTTAATTTGATCTACATTTTATATATTTATGGATCGCATATCTATTATCTAAATTCAAATTTTTAAAAATGGATAATCCAAAAATTTAATCCAAATTTTCAATCCAAATTTTAGTTGGATTAGGTTGGTTCTAGGGATGCAAAAACATCCGTAGCCGCAGGTATCCACGGATAAAACCCGTAACGGGTAGGAAATGAATATTAAAAATGGATACCCGGTACCCGTGGTATGGGTATTTTTGATACCCGCATGTTAACGGGGCGGGTACGAGTATCATAGTATCCGTACCCGTGGATACCCGTACTCGCTAAACTTTAATTCACAAAAATACTCTCATATATATATATATATATATATATA
>Ga0214544_1010440_pt1 | contig 13663 bp, 15 predicted proteins | sample CNSS3metaG_FD_160074 | JGI IMG/M metagenome (GOLD analysis project Ga0214544, IMG submission 160074) | Root nodule microbial communities from cowpea collected in UCLA plant growth center, Los Angeles, California, USA - CNSS3 | ecosystem: Host-associated > Plants > Roots > Nodule | place: USA...
AATTTAGTGTCAATTTGAAAAGGACAAAATTGATTTATTTTAATAAAAATTGGGACTAAATTGAACAAAAATAACGAATATAGGGACTAAATTGAACAAAAAAAATAATACTACCACAAACTGACACGTGGCACTAGCATTGACACGTGGCACAATTGTGACTTGACACGTGGACCATTTTTTTGAAATTAAAAAAATTAAAAAATTAAAAAAATTAAAAAAAAATTAAAAAAAAGGTTTAATTACTCGGATGATACCCACTTTGGTACAGGTGTGTCAATCTGGTACCCGCTTTTAAAAAAGTGTCAATTGCATCCCAACTTTTGAAAAAGTGCTTCAATTAGGTCCCTTTCAGACGGAGTTGACTAACGCCGTTAGCCAACGTGCCACGTGTCAGTATGTGGTTTTTTTATTTTTTATTTTTAATTTTTTTATAATTTTTTTTGAATTTTTTGAATTTTTTTTAAATTTTTTGAAAAAAAAATTAAAATGCCACATGTCAAGTTCCTGCATGTGACACGTGCTAGTGTCGATTTAGTCCCTATATATGTCTTTTTGTTTCAATTTGGTACCCACTTATGTATATCTGATTCAATTTTGTCCCAATTTTTTTAATAAGTAAAATATTTTTGTAATTCATTTTTTTAAGATTAAAACTAATTAAGTATAAATATTATTTGTATAAAATGTTTTACTAATATTTTTTATTAAAAATAACTTTTGAACATATTATTTTATTAATTATTTTTTTTATTAAATACTCATGTTTTGTTAATTATTATTATTTTAACTCAAAATAGAACAATATTGTCTCTTACTAATTTTAAACTAAAACTTCTATTTGTCTGAATGTTATACTAATTTTTTTTTTATTAAAAATGACTTAATAAAATGACTTTTACTACTAAATTTTAATATAAATATCAAATACTTAATTTTTGTAAAATTTTTATACTTAATTACTTTTAATTTTATAAAAAAATGGATTTTAATTATTTAAAAAAATTAGGTCAAGATTGAATCAGATATACATAAGTAGGTACCAAATTGAAACAAAAAGACATATAGGGGGACTAAATCAAAATCAACTCAATGACATCTGATAATGACCCTGACACGTGGCATTGCAATGCTACGTGACACTGACAACGCCACATGTCACACACATCAACCTGACACGTGGCATTTTATTTTATTTTTTCAAAAAATTAAAAAAAAATTAAAAAAATCAAAAAAATCACATACTGACACGTGGCACATTGACTAACGACGTTAGTCAACTCCGTCTGAAAGGGACTTAATTGAAGCACTTCTTCAAAGGTTGGGATGCAATTGACACTTTTCTAAAAGCAGGTACCAGATTGACATATTTGTACCAAAGTGGGTACCATCCGAGTAATTAAACCTAAAAAAAAATTAAAAAAATTAAAAAAAAAATCAAAAAAACCAGGAGCTAACACGTGGCATGTACTGTTCAAAAAGTTAACTATTTAAACACCGGTAGTGAAAAGGACCAAATTGACCACAATTTGACGAAAATGAGGACCTAATTGAACATAAAACGAAAATAAGAACCAAATTGAATAAAATCAACAAAAATAGGGACTAAATGTATATTTAAGCCAAAAAGAAAAAAACTTTGGAGCACAAGAGACCAACTCACTCGCAGAAGAGTGGGGGAGAGTTTTCAAAAAGCCATTTCATAAGGGAAATTCTATCACAGGGAGCAACAAAGCAACAAAAAGGGAGAAACGAGATTGCAAAGAAAGGAGCTAGAGAAATTAGTGACAGCAAGAGTAACATCATTGAAAAGCTAGAGATATTGAAGAGGATCTACAAGAGGTACACTTCGGAACACACTTGAGCATGAACATAACTTATGTACATAACTCACATAACTCATAACTTATGTACATAACTCACATAACTCATGTTGGTGTGAACCGATCCGGCGTTTGTATAGGATCGTTTATCTGTTGGATTGTTCATTATGAAGATGTGTTTTATGAATTAAATGTGTTTCTTGAATGTTGTTTTCATCATTCCTGCAACTGCAACAAAAAAGAAAGAAACAGAAATCCATTCATAAACTCCATTCATACATTCATAAGCTAGATTTTGTTCTTGCTCACGCTCATTGCTTACATTCATCTTCTTCTTCTCCATGTTTCGATTTTCACCTTTTCATCGTACAGAGCCTTCACACACCATCCATTACACCTTCACTCGACTTAAGTCATTTTCCAAACCCCAACACCTTCATTCGAATCTCGACCCTCAGTCTCCATCATCGTCAAGCTTCACCTTCAACCCTTGCATTCACAACACGAAAGTCATCACCTGAGTATCACGTTTCTCTTCCGTCATCAATCAACTTCTCTTTCCATCTTCATCTTTTTCGTTCATCTTCATCACTCACCTGCATAAAACCAAAATAAAAAACAGAAAACAAAGGCAATAGCCGCCGGCGAGTCGGAGTCTTGGGCAGAAGCAGTCGTTGTCATGGCGGCCGGAGGGCTGGTTTCCTTGGTGCTCGCGGACCCAGTCTTGGTGGCCAGCACGGTGGCAGCGAATCGTAGGGCCTAAGGCGCTTTTCTCTCTTACGGAAGGAGAGAATAAGGGTTTAGAGATGGATAGGCGCAGGTGTGGACGCCGACGACGGCCGGAATCGTTGATCGCAGTCTCCGGCGGGCAGAGCCGCGCAGCCGTGAGGAGGATTGGCATCGTCTTGTGGTCGTGCGGGGGAAGAAGTGGTCTGTCTCGCGCAAGAAAAATGAATGAAGAGAAGAAATCACGAGTTTCTCGTCTGTGCCAGTGGCAGTCTCGGTCAAGAGCATGACAGCGGCGACAAAACCGGCCATTTGGAGGTGGACGGCGGCGAGCTCTGGAGGTCTGGCTAGCTGGAGGTTCGACGGCAGTGACCCGTGCTGACGTCGCGAGGGAGAGAGGGAGGGGGCTTGGCTCCTGATTATTGAGCAGTTAGGGTTTAGGTTCCGCATGCCACGTCTGAGCCCACCTCTCGTGCACCCCTTTCTTTCTATTCTGCACCCCATTCTTTCTATTATGCACCCCCATATATGGATTCTATTAATTTTTTGTTGTACTCCTTGGATTACTACATACACCACACGTTTGGCTTGTGGGCTGGACAGTCATTTACTTCATACACCTTCATGATTGTTAACCACGCACCTCCTATATCCTTGTTTCCTATTTTGGGTTTGTTTTATACTTAACTTGCTGCACCCCATCTTTTAATAAAGACACCTCATGTACTTTATGCACTTCCCACTAATCACTCATGCACCCTCATATCTTGTTTTCCACTTTTATCCTTTTTTAAATAAATTTCTCATTTTTAATTTCTTTTCTAAAAAAACAAAAAAATATTTGAAAATTATAAAAATTAAAATATAGAAAAAAATCAAAAAAAGTTTTCTTTCACTTGTATTGTGTCTGTCTGGCCGCTCGTGTCGTGTGACACTTTCTCCCAAATAATTCAAAAAATGATTTTCTTTCCCTTTTAGTGTCTGTCCGACCGCTCGCGTCGTGTGACACATATTTTCAAGTAATTCAAAAATACAAAAAAAATATAAATTTTCAAAATATAAAAATATCAACATTTTCAAACAAGCTTTTTAAGAACTACGTAACCCTGATTTCTCATTTTGAATGAGAATACGTAGGACCAAGGTCAATCATTGTCGGGCCCAAAAAAATTAAAAAAAATTTTGTTTCTTTTTAGCATCTTTGTCTTACTATTTTTGGGGAAAATTAACATTTTGAAAATCACATCGTATTTGCATTTTTAATTAAAGGTACCGCCCTCGGGCGGGCGCTGTAGGGTACTAACACCTTCCCTACGCGTAACCGAGTCCCGGATCCAAAATCTTTTTTTTTTTGCAGACTTGTCTTATCTTTATGGTTTTCCATAGTTTTCCAGAATAACTATGGTGGCGACTCCAAATCTCTTTTTAAAACCCGTTTTCTTTTTTGGTTCGTCGTCCCGTCGCGATTCCGGTTGTGACAGCAGTTATAAAATTATTTGTTCAAACATGTACATGAGATAATCGATTACCATTTTGGATAATCGATTAACACTACAAAACTTTGTTTTCGAAAATCACTGGAATAATCGATTATCTTAAGTGGTAATCAATTATCATTGGCAGTTTTAGTTAAACTCTTCATTTCTAACTCAGCTTGCGAAAATCTCTTTAAATAGAACTTAGATTCCAAACTTCAAACCACCTTTTTCAAGATTCAAATTTCTTGTGTTGTGACTACAAAGTGTTGCTCTGTGAGATTCTTAAAAATAGCTGTGAAAAGCCTAGTGTGAGTGAGTGATAACTTTTTCTAAGTAAGTTCTTAGAATATTGAGTGTTGTGTTGTTGCTAGGAAAGTTGGTCATCCTCTGTGTGATTCAGGGGGAACTTTTGTTCATCTCTTGTGGTTGTTCAAGAGAGTTGTGTACTCTTTTATAATCTGTTGTAATCTTATTATTATAGTGATTGAGTTAATCTCTTTGTTTAAGAGATTAACAACTTGACGTAGGGTCTTTTGATCTGAACCAGTATAAATATCAGGGTGCATCTTCTTCCCTTAAACTCTTTATTTATTTGCACTTGCATTTAAAGTAACTGTGTTTTTTTTTTGTTAATCGGTTAAATTTTGAGAAAAAATTTTAAAACCTGTTAAGTCTTACAAAAACCCAATTCACCCCCTCTTGGTTTTTGACCATTGTTTAGTTATTCTGTTGCACGATACCAATAATTGGTATCAGAGCTTGCTTTGATAGTTATTTAGATTTTTCGAAAATGGTAGGGTCAAACCAAAGTTTTGCTGAAGGTGCGTCTATCAATAGACCTCCACTTTTTATCGATGAAAATTACCCTTTCTGGAAAGTTAGAATGCAAATATTTTTGGAATCAGTTGATAGAGGTATTTGGGATGTTGTTTTGAATAGACCATTTGTTCCTTTTAACATTGCTAATGAAGTGCAGGAACCAAAACCTTTTGCTCAATGGACTGCTAAAGAAAATAGGCGAGCTCAATATGATGTTAAAGTAAGAAACATTATATCATGTGCTCTAACCATTGATGAGTTCTAAAGAATTTCTGTTTGCACCAGTGCACGCGAGATGTGGGAAATCCTTCGAGTGACTCATGAATGAACCGATGATGTCAAACGGGCTACAAAGAACTCCTTGATTTAAGAATATGAAATGTATCGCATGTAGCAGGGAGAAACCATCTATGATGTGCAGAAGCGGTTCACACACATCATTAATCATCTCAGTGGGCTAGGGAAAACCTTTGATACTAATGAACTTAACATAAAAATTCTTAAATTCTTGAATAGGACTTGACAGCCAAAGGTGACGACCATCACAAAGTCACATAATCTTGCAACAATGACCATGGCGGCTGTCTTTGGAAAACTGAGAGAGCACAAGCTTGAACTGGGAAGATAGAATGATGAAGAAGATCAAGGAAGAAAGAAGAATATTGCATTCAAAACTGAAGTTGTCAAAGGCAAGAAGCAAAAAGAGGAAGAAGATTCTGATAATGATGAGAATCTTAGTCTCATGATAAAGAAGTTCACAAAGTTTATGAAGGCCAAAGGCAGAAATCAATTCAAGAGCAATAAAAAGGAGAATCAAGGAGCCTCCTCAAACTTTAAATGCTATGGATATGGAGAAACTGGTCATGTAAAAGCAAACTACCCAAATTAAAAAGGAGTGATGAAAAGAAAAGCAAAAAATATTATAAGAAAAAGGCATACATAGCGTGGGAAGATAATGCCTCAAGTTTATCCAGCTCTGGTGGATCTGATGAGGAAGAAGCAAACTTTTGCTTAATGGCCAATAATGATCATTCTGACAGTGAGGTAAGCTCCTCTGACAATGAAAATGATTACGATTCTCTTTATGATGACTTTCAAGTAAACTAGATATTGCTCACAAACAATTAAAAAGTGATTTTAAAGAATTACAGAGCAATCTTGAAAAATCTCTTGAAGAAGAAAATGTTTTAAAAAATAAAATCTTAATTTTGGAAACTAGAGAAATTGAGACAGTTGAATGTGCATCTTGCAAAAGCTATATGTTTGATTTCATGATTTTAGAAAATCAACTTAAAGATGCTTTAGAAAATAAATCTTTTGAAAAACATGTTTTTGAGAAAAATAATTTAAGTAGAAACAAATATGTTCCTAAAAATAAAATTAAAAGGACTCGCAAAGTGTGGGTAGAAAAAGGAACGGATCACTCTAAAAATACTTGTATAACTACTTGTTTTTATTGAATGAAAAATGGGCATACATAAAATAAATTCAATATTAAACATTATGATGTTCTGAATGAAAAGTATACTTGGATGCCTATTGTTAGATAATTAGTATGTCTCTCTAACCCCAATGACCCAATAAAGTTAATGGGGACCTAAAGATTTTTTTTTTTATTTTGTAGTTAACTTCCAAATCCAGAAAATCAATGTGGTACCTTGACAGTGGATGCTCAAGACACATGACTGGTGATAAGAGGTAGATCAAGAATCTCAAAAGAAAGGATCAAGGATTTATTACACATGGAAATAACAACAAAGGGAAAATAATTGCAACTAGAGATGTTGGTGGAGGGGATACCTTGGAGATCAAGGATGTGCTACTTGTAGAAGGACTGAAGTATTTAATTCAATCATGCCTTCAACATTTAATGTTTGTTCCCTTGGTTTTATTTCACTGCACTAAAACCCTATTTTTGAACATAGAAGTTGAATGTAGTAATAACAATTTAATTTTGGATGTGTGTGGTCAGTGATAGACACTTTATTGCAATGAAATAATACACAAGTTGAAGGGATTGCAGTAACTTTGACATGTACATAAAGCAATTGAAGAGCATTCTTGTCAATTGAGCTCTTTATTTTTTTATATTTTTTTAAATGTACCATTAAGTAAGCAATCCCTCCAATTCAACTTTAAAAATCTAGGTTCCGATTGGATTTCTCCCACAAAAATTAGAAGCAACTACATTTGGTTTCACTAATGGATCTGTGGGAGGCCGTGATTGTTGACGAGGAAGTATTTAAAGAATTTCTGGAACGCTACAACTTGGACACCCTTATAATCCTTAGACCATCAGGAAATTCCCAAGTTGCAAGTTCATGAATAAAATGGTTGTTGCGAGTCATGCACGTGATTTTTATTCAAATTTTTGGTAGTGGGCACAAAAGTTCATAAAACACCATGATTAACGTTGTTTTCTTACTATTAATACAATTTATAATGACTATATTGCGAATATAATTATAATGTATTCATTCATGCAATAACCTCAAACTATAGTTGAGGATGGAGACATAAAAAATATTACTCCATTGTCGATGAGGAAGTCATTGGATAGATTGCCCTTTGTGGCTTGTGTCATTAAAAGTAGGGGTGTCAAAACGGGTCAGCCCAGCCCGTTTTGACCCGGCCCGATTTTGGCCCGCTTTATATGGGTCGGGCCGGGCTGGCCCGAAATGGTGAGACATGTTGCATTTCTGGACCCGGCCCGCGGGCTGGCAGGTTGGCGGGCTGACGGGCTGGCCCGTCAGCTTTTTCTGATATGTTTGATTTGTGGCCCAAAATCATGTATAAGCTATGGTGTATAAGCAAATTTTGAAGAGAAAAGAAATATGGTAAACGAATAATGGTGTAGCATATTAATCTCTTTGTTTGAAAATTGAAAGATCAGAAGGCGTAATTCAAACATATGGCAGCTCAGATCGAAAGCGTGACACATCCTAATATTTATCATTAAAATAACCTTTTTGTAATCTTGTTGATTTATTAATTATACGCAAGCAGAGTTGTTGGCCACATACGCTTCTCATACATCACTTTCTTAATTACAGATTTCTTTCTGAGTGGTTGATAGCGTGCATAAACCTTCTCATCCACCAAAAGCCAAAATCCAAAAGGTAAACGTAATAACCTTCACTTACGTTGGAATCACAAATCACGGAAATTATAAAATGCTTATTCTTTCCGTTTAAGTTAATGCCAAATGAGAGATTAACGGTAGCAGCTACGAAATTGAAAACGGTAGCAGTTACGAAATTGAAAACGGTAGCAGCTACGAAATTGAAATTGGAGAAAATTTAAGGATGAACAGCGATTAACGGATGAGCAGGATGAACAACGCAATTGGGGGAAAATTCACAGAATGGGTCGTGGTGGTCAGAAATCACAAAATCAAAAATTTAGGGTTACAAAAATCAGGAATTTAGGTTACAAATTGGGAGAAAGGGAACCAGAATGCAAATTACGAACAAACTTGTCTTTGCGGTGGCCGTGGCGGTCGGAATCGTCTGCCAATCGCAGTCCGATGGTGGCTCTGCGTTCTCCATGCACTGCACTGTATTCTCGCTGCTGCCAACGACGTGGTGGATGTCACGATGGAGGAGAAGCGGGTATGGCCAGCGGCGACGTGGTGGCTAGCATGTTTCGTGGTGGCTAGCAGCGACATGGGGGAGGAGAAGCGAGTATGTGTATGGCGCAGAGAATAGGGTCGAGAAGAAGAGCCGCAGTCTCAGTCGTAGAGTGTGTGAGGTGTTTGGGCGCAGAGTCTGTGAGGGAGGGATATTAAAAAGATTGTGCACGTGCTGTTTGTTTTAGTAAATGATACGGGCCACGGGTTGGCCCGTTTTGGCCCGCGGGTTGGCCCGACGGACCAGCGGGCTTGACAGGCCGGGCTGTCTCGGGTTGGCGGGCTGAATTTCTTGACCCGGCCCATGCTTTTTCTGTCGGGCCCGACCCATTTTGTCATCCCTAGTTAAAAGGTGAAAGCCAAATAGGCTTGGAGACATGTGCATCACTGTTAAGGTTAGTTTTCAGTCAACCATTATGGTGTAGTCCAATATTTACATAGGAGGCATGAAGGAAAATTACTGTTTCAGGACCCATTGATACCACCAAAGGTAGTGTCTAGGGATGTCAAAAATATTCATACCCGCGGGTATCCGCGGATAAAACCCGCAATGAGTAGGAAACAAATATTAAAAATGGATACCCGCTACCCGCGGGTACGGGTATTTTTGATACCCGCATGTTAACGAGGCGAGTACGGGTATCATAGTATTCGTACCCGTGGATACTCGTACCCGCTAAACTTTAATTCATAAAAGATTTTGACCTAATTTTTTCTAAGTTGCACATCTTGTCTTCAGTCTTCATTCTTCCAGCTTCAGGTATTAGTACGTTGTCTTCTTCCAAGTACACCCCTTGACATTCTTCTCTTTCCCTTCTTTGAAATTGGGCATATACATCAAACCCTATATAGACTGTGACGTTTATGGTATGTTTGTTGTCAAATGATGAAATCAAAATAAGAATACTTGGCACGTGAGTTGAGGTTTATTATTTGATTATTTTTCAGGAATCAATTGGAGAAACTGGGTTTGTTGATCAAAACACTAATTAAAGAATTTCCATTATGTTAAACGTCATTTTATATATATTTTTATAATTATTTGGACTTGTATGGACTTGAATTTGTTTGAACTTTATTTCAAATTAATGACAGCGATGTATTTTATTTTATTTTATTTGAATTTATGATTAAATATTTATTTATTAAATAATTTTGTAATACCCGCGGGTACCCGTGGATATGAAAAAATAGACGGGTACCCGCATAATAGATACCAGATGGATATGGGTACGGGTACGGGGCAGATATTTATCTAGCGGGTAGGATACGGGGGAGCTACACTCATACCCTACCTGCCCCGTTGACATCCCTAGTAGTGTCCACAATAAAGTGATCAAGGATGTTGAATTTGGTTCAGACATTGGTGTTGGATTTGTCTACTCTTGAAAAAAGTAGAAAAAGTACATAAAAATTTAGGAATTTTTCTTTATTGTCATTACTTACTATTATTACTAACATTTGATGCTTATTGAATTAATAGGTTGCCATCAATAAACCAGAAAAAAGGACCTATTACCTCAACATCACACTGAGGAACATTATTAAGTCAAATAAATTGTCTTCACAAATATATTTTCTTTATTTAATCTATTTATAATACAATTCAAAGAATCACAAAAACAAAAAAGTTACACATGTCATTTTCTTAGAATTTCTACAATTTCAGAATTCAAATTTTTTTTACCTCTTAAGGTAATTCTCAGGCTCTCTTTCTCACTTTCCACCACACTCACATTTTTCCTCACGCTTCACTTTCCCTCTCTCTTCATTTTTCCTCTCAGGCCCTCTTACCCACTCTCCAGTTCTCTACCTCCTCCAACCCTAGCCACCTCTCTGCCTCCGCCTCGGTCGCTCTGTTTTGCTCTTGCTCCACAAACGCGATCCACCTCTCATCCATCTCTAACGCTCTCCACCTCTCTTCACTTTCCCTCTCTCTAACCCTAACCTATTTTACGCACTCTCCACTTCTCTGCCTCCTCAAACCCTAGCCACCTTTCTGATGCCGCCTTAAACGCTCTCTTCAAACCCTAATTTTTTTTTCTTAATCTCAGTGATTCCAACTTCGTTAACATTACTTTTTTTGGCTTCTAACTCATTTTTTGGTTTGTTTTGTTTGTGTAGATTGTTTTTGTGCTTCTGTGCTGCCATCTCTCTGACGCCGCCTCAAACGCTCTCCATCGCTCTTGGCTAATACCTTTGATCTCTTCACTTTTCATTTTGAAACCCTAATTTTTTATTTCTTACTCATGTTTTTGTTTGTTTTGTTTGTTTAGATTGTTTTTATGGTTCTGTACCGCCTCAAACCCTCTCGACGTTTCTGCTGAATCAAACCCTCTCCACTTCTTTGCCGCCTCAAACCCTACCATTTCAATTTGATATTTTCTTCTAATCATACTTTCTATTTTCATCTCTTCACTTCTCATTTTGAAACCCTAATTAATTTTTTCTTAATTTTATTGATTCCACCTTCGTTTAAATTTTTTTTAGAAATCTAACTCATGTTTTTGTTTGTTTTGTTTGTGTAGATTATTTTTGTGGTTCTGTACCACCTCAAACCCTCTCGACATCTCTGCTGAATCAAACCCTCTCCACTTCTTTGGCGCCTCAAACCCTACCATTTCAATCTGATATGTTCTTCTAATCTTACTTTCTATTTTCATCTCTTCAATTCTCATTTTGAAACCCTAATTAATTTTTTCTTAATTTCATTGATTCCAACTTCGTTTACATTTTATTTTTTAGAAATCTAACTCATGTTTTTGTTTTTTTTTTGTTTATGTACATTGTTTTTGGGGTTATTCCTTCACTAACTCTAAGAAGATAACTTCATCTTGACGAGTACTACGGATTCCAGTTTATGATCAAATTTCTTTGTTTATATTTTGATATCAGTGTCGTTAGGCGATCAAATTACCACTACTTAACTTTAGCAACTTCAGTATTGCCAAGTTAGTAGTGAAAAAAATAGTTAGGGTTAAGATAACCTTGAGTCGTCTCACAATGAATGCAGAATTGATCTCAAATATTTGATTCTTAAAAATGCAATTAAAACTAGCAACTATAAAAATAGGGGGTTTTCATATGCAAAGAAAATGACATGGAAGATTGTAAACACAGTAATAGTAAATAGGTCAATTCCACTGCTTTTTCTAAATAAGATTCTTCATTGGTTTTCTAGAGATTATTGTTAAATTAATTATTGTTGTTGATTTACAAATCAATCAATGTAAAGACTCAATTCATTTGTTGGCATTCTCACTATTAATCAAAGTACAGTCTCAATTAAAAGTGAGAATTGTTAGATTGTCCATAGTAAATTCAATCAAAGTACAGTCTCAATTAAATTTTACTATGCCTAATCATGTCTATTCCTTTGTTTCTTCACCAAATAGAAAACTTAATTAATCAAAGTAAATTCTTGATTAATTTTAGTTAAAGTAATTACCTCTAATTAAAGTAAAGTCTCAATTATTGGCAAAAACTTATTTAATCAAATGAAAGTTTCTAAATAAAATCAAAGTAAAGTCTCATTTTAATTTAAAAATCTTTTAACTCATATGATTAGCATGCATGTAGATTTAAAATCATTATTTTCTATTCGATTAAGAAACAAAGGACATAGATAAACAAAAACCACAACAATAATCAAAATAAAAAATACATAATAAATTCATCTAACCTCAGAATCCAGTTAAGAAATTACAGTGGAATCAACCCTTAAAGCTTAGCCCTCCATGGCTTTGATGGAATACATGATAATATGATGAAGGAAAGAAAATAAAAGAAAAGGGAGAATGAGAGATGTGGTGGAGACGGTATCTGCCAAAACCAGAGAGTTCTAAAAACAAGGTTAGTTTCTTCACATCTCTCCAAGACTCTAGCAAGATTAGACAAGCAATGATCAAAAGATGAACCATATACACTAAAAATAATCCATAAAAACCTCGATACAATGCTCCAACAAATCTGTAAAAATACTCATCATACATCGCTGAAATGTTCTAGGAGCATTGCAAAGGCCAAATGGCATTTTCCTATAAGTATATGTACCGAATGGACAAGTAAAAGTAGTCTTATGTTGATCCTCTAGGGCAATACAAATCTGAAAATACCCAGAGAATCCATCAAGAAAACAGTAATGAGACTTACCTGCCAATCGGTCTAACATCTTGTCCATGAATGGTAAAGGAAAGTGGTCCTGCCTGGTGGCCTGGTTTAGTCTTCTATAATCAATACAGACCCTCTAGCTGTACTAAATACGTGTAGGAATCAACTCGTTCTTCTCATTCTTGACCATGGTGATCCCAGATTTCTTGGGGACCACATGTACAGGACTCACCCAATTGCTATCAGAAATAGGATATATAATACCTGCTTGTAGCAACTTGGTGACTTCTTTCTTCACAACCTCCATCAGCTGAGGATTCAGTTTCCTCTGAGGTTGCCTTACTGGATTAGCATCCTCCTCCAAGAGTATTCTGTGAATGCAGAAAGAAGGACTAATACCAGGAATATCTGCCAAAGTTCAGCCTATTGCTCGCTTGTGATCTTTGATAACCTGCAATAGCTTTTATTCCTGCTCGTTAGTAAGCAAGCCAGATAGAATAACGGGGAGTTTCCCATCCCTCTCAAGATAAGCATATTTCAAATGAGATGGTAAAGGTTTCAACTCAAAAGTGGGTGGCTGTTCAACAGATGGCAACATTTTACTGCCTAAGGTAAATTCAGCCACCTTAGCATCACACTCGAACGCCACAGAGGTATCATATAGTGACACTGCGTCCTTAATATCACCTGTTTTATAATTTTCTCTTTCGTCTAAAATCGAGCCCGAAATATTCGAAAAAGAAAAATCCAAAGAAGAAGAAAAACCAGATAAAACGTCCAAAAGTCCAAAAGTATAATTGTTCACTACATTACTCAATAAGTCAATACAAAACAAGGAATGGTCTTCAGTTGGGTGCTTCATGGCTTCTAGCACATTGAATTGCACCTTCTCATCTCCTATCTCCATAGTTAAGGATCCTGCATGCACATTTATCTTGGTACATGCTGTCATCATGAATGGTCTTCCCAAGATAATTGTGGTTGAACTCATTCCTTCATCATCCTTCATGTCCAAGATGTAGAAATCTGCAGGAAAAATTAACTTGTCCACACGGACAAGCACATCTTCTAGCACACCT
>Ga0214544_1010449_pt1 | contig 13647 bp, 13 predicted proteins | sample CNSS3metaG_FD_160074 | JGI IMG/M metagenome (GOLD analysis project Ga0214544, IMG submission 160074) | Root nodule microbial communities from cowpea collected in UCLA plant growth center, Los Angeles, California, USA - CNSS3 | ecosystem: Host-associated > Plants > Roots > Nodule | place: USA...
CCAGAAGCTGGTGGCGGGCAAGACCTATCCCGCTCCCTTAATTCTTACCTCCACCAAGGACGACCGCACGCATCCAGCGCACGGCCGCAAAGCTGCCGCGAAGCTCGCCGCGCTGGGCCAGCCTTACTTCTATTACGAGAACATCGACGGCGGACATAGCGCCGCGGCCAATCTCATGGAAGATGCGCGTCAACTCGCCCTTGAATACACCTATGCATCGAGGCGGCTTTGTTCTGAGTAAGTTCGGCGGACGGGCTGATCGAAGCCGATAGACTAGAGACAATTGGTTATCTCAACTCCTCACGTTGCTCAGCTGAATTCATGGAACGCAAGGCGAGAGAGCTGATGAGGGTGGGCGGACTCGATGAAGCTCGTCAGATGCGCAAGTTGCTCGTTTGAAAAGACTCCACCGTTGCCGACCGGTTTTCTGGCTTCCCAAATACAAGATTACGGGCGGATAACTTGCCAAATGGGCTTCCGATTGTCCGGCAGACCGTGCTCGTTCGACAGAGCGCGACGTGCGGTTGATGCAAACACGAACAGCCAAAGCGCGGCCCTGCGCTCGTCTTCGTGCTTGAGAAAGCATGTCAGGTAGCTTCAATGCACGCATGCGCGGATTGATAATCCTGCTCAGACTGCGCAAAGCAGTTCACGGCCGCCTTGTTGCTCAACGTCAATGAAAATCATCCGCCGGCTCTGGATGAGCGCGGGATGTTCGAGGCTCCGCAACACTTCTGTAAAGCCGGTGGCGAGCGACGAGTTGAGCGAAGGTCAAAACGTCATCTGGGCGGAGCCTACGAAGCGTCATCGACGTCAGGCCGCTTTTGCCGCTTGCACAATGCGGCCGCAGCTAGACCACGCGAAAAAAAACGAGCACGTCGGCGTCTCTTGCGATCATCTTGTTGGCCGCGAGACTCTTCGCTAGATCACAACGATTCACTATGGAGATGCCGCCGTGGCAATGGGTAGTGTGAAGTGTTTCAACTCGACCAAAGGTTATGGTTCATCAGGCGGAGGTCCCGATGTCTTCGTGTGCACATCGGTGCCGTTGAAAGGGCCGGTTACACCACTCTCGAAGAGCGGACCCGGGTAAGTTATCAGCTCAAGGCCGGGCGTTCGGGTAAGATGTCAGCTGAGGATCTCCGGGTTGGCTGATCCGACTCGCCTCCGGAAACTGCTCTCTGCAAAGCTGCTTTCGCACCCGTGGGGCGATGCCTTGTGACGGCGCGCCGGTCGTTTGGCCTTTCGACGGTCGGGGTTGGCGGCCTCGCGGACCGGATCGCGCCGGCCCGGCGCGGTCTTACAATCAGGATCATCGGGATGTCCGAAAGGGCTTCTTCCGCCCAACGTTAAACGAGCCGCCAACATGCAAACTCCGATCGCGGTCGATCAGAACTATCAGGATCGAGGTCATGAGAACGGCGATCTAGCTGGAAGCCTGGGAAGGCCTTATCCCCACTCCGGCACTTAACTGCTAAGGCTTCAATCGGAATTCGCAGATGTAGAGCGAGATCGCCCGCGCCAGTACTCGTCAGCATCTTACAAAGGCGCGCGCGGCTGGCCCGACACGGCACGCGTTGGAGTGCCGTTACATGGGATTGATCGGCGAACTATCTCGGGTGGATCGCGTACGCGTGTCCTTTATCTCAGGCGCAAAAGCGCAGCGGATCCCGAAATCCCTGCGCTTGGAAGGAGATAGATAAATTTGGCCCTCGCTTCACGTTGGCTTCCAGCGTCCCAATGAAATTGGTAGTTTCATGTTGCGATATCGTCAAATCAGCGTTCGCTGGTGTGCCATGAACACGGCGTTTCCTGACGGCGCTTTGGCTACTGCTCAACGAGCTCTTCTTTGTCGCTCGATGCCCGCTCGCAAATCACGCCGCCAACACTCAGGCCCCTAAGAGCTCACACGCCCGCTGTCCGAACGCAAGCGAGAAGCAGCCCCGCCGCAATGTCGCACTGCTGATGGTTCCGCGGTCGAACCGGCGGCTACAAAGGGTGATGTCGAAACTTACTCGGCGGACACCTGATTGTCAGCTTCAGAGCCAATGTCGGGAAGCTGGCATGGCGATGCGGCACGATGCGGCGGAAACCTGCTGTTTGCCGGCGGCATGCTGCTTGCACAGATCGAGCTGGGGACGGCGCAACACAGCGCGTGCACGTCTGCAACACGACTTTCTCTACGTTCGCCCGCTCGCAAGAACTTGCAGGCTTGGCCTGCGTGCCTGGTCTGAGGATAAGCCAAATGAAAAAGTCCCTTCTGCTCGCCGCGTTGCTGTCGATGATGTGTTTCACGGTCGCGCTGCTCCACGGGCGGTCTGGTGCGACCCCAGTGGACGATCCGTTCCTCTGGCTCGAGGAGGTCGAGGGGCCGCGCGCATTGGCCTGGGCACAGGCCGAGAATGAAAAGACGCTCGGCTTGCTGCAATCGGATCCTCGTTACGATCGCTTTTACCGGGACGCGCTGACGATCCTCCAGGCAAAAGACCGGATTCCGTCCGTTTCGCTTAAACGGCAAGGTCTCGAAAATTTCTGGCAAGACGAGAGCCATGTGCGCGGCATCTGGCGGCGCACTACGCTTGAGAGCTACCGCGGCCAGGATCCCCGATGGGAGACCATCCTGGACATTGACGCGCTCGCTGTCGCCGAGAACAAGAACTGGGTCTACAAGGGTCGCAGCTGCCTTGGGCGGCGCTGCCTCGTCAAACTCTCCGACGGTGGCAAGGATGCCGTGTCCATACGCGAGTTCGACAGCGAAGCCAAAAGCTTTGTTGCAGGTGGATTCCAACTGCCCGAGGGCAAGCAGAGCGTCAGCTGGATTGATCGTGACACCGTCCTTGTTGCACGTGATTGGGGTGAGGGGACCACGACCGAGGCCGGCTTCCCTTTCGTGTTGAAGGAACTCAAGCGCGCTCAGCCGCTCGATCAGGCGCGCGAAGTCTTTCGCGGCCAGCACACCGACTTCAAGACGTTGCCGTTTGTGCTTCGTGAAGGGCGGATCGATCTAACCGGTGTGGTCCGTCGAATCAACCGCTTCGAGCGGCAGTATGTGCTGTTCGGGCCCGCCGGGCCGATCGAGCTCGATCTGCCGAAGAAGGCCTCGATCGTCGGCATCGCGAGTGGCCGGCTGCTTGTGAAACTGGACGAAGACTGGATCCGCTCCGGCGATACCAGCTTCAACGCCGGCTCAATGATCTCGTATGATTTGGCCGAATGGAAGCAGGATCCGCTGCGTGCGAGACCCTCTGTCGTTTTCCAACCCAACAGCCGGCAGGCAGTCAGCGGATTTTCCAGCACCAGGAATTTCCTGGTCCTGACCATTCTTGACAACCTTGAAAGCAAGGCGTTCGTCTACAGGTACGATCAAGGTGCCTGGCATGCCACATCGGTCCCGCTGCCGAAGAATGCGACCGTAAGCCTATCAGCCACTTCCGCGCAAAACGATGAAATGACGTTTACCGTCTCTAACTATCTCACGCCAACATCGCTTTGGTACTTTGATGCCGAAAGCAAATGGCTCGAGCTCTTGAAGACGGCACCTGCGAGGTTCGACGCATCGAAGCATGTCGTGGAGCAGCTCGAGGCGACTTCGCGCGATGGCACGCGGATTCCGTACTCTCTGGTGCGGCCCAGGAGCGCAAGATTTGACGGCTCGATCCCGACGCTTCTCTATGGTTATGGCGGATTTCAGATTCCGCTTCTCCCTTCCTATGAAGGAGCTTTGGGTCGACTATGGCTCGAACAGGGCAATGCGTACGTCGTTGCCAACCTGCGGGGAGGCGGCGAGTTCGGTCCACCATGGCACCGGGCTGGCCAGGGAGCAACGAAGCAAAAGACATGGGATGATTTTATCGCGGTCGCCGACGATCTGATCCGTCGGAAAGTCACAAGTCCACGCCGGCTCGGCGTGATCGGCGGCAGCCAAGGGGGTCTGCTGGTCGGCGCCGCAATAACCCAGCGCCCCGAGCTTTTCAACGCCGCGATCATAGGGGCGCCGCTGTTCGACATGCTTCGATTCACCTACTTGGGCGCGGGCGCGTCCTGGACCGCCGAGTATGGCGACCCGGCCCTTCCCGAACAACGAGAGTGGATCGAAGCCTACTCGCCGTACCAAATGCTGGTACCGGGCAAGACCTACCCGGAGCCTTTCATTTTTACCTCCACCAAGGACGACCGCGTGCATCCTGCGCACGGCCGCAAGGCCGCCGCGAAGCTTGCTGCGCTAGGCCAATCATATTTTTACTTTGAGAACATCGATGGGGGGCACAGCACTGCCGCAAATCTCATCGAACGTGCACGCCGGCTGGCTCTGGAATACACTTATGCATCCAGGCGGCTTTGCCCGGAGCCACGGGAAGGCGCACCTTAAACACACCTCAACGGTACCGTGGTCGAAAACGTCAGCGCTTCCATGCCAACGAACGAGCTGACGTCAGCAAAGTCGAGCCGACTGATCGGCTTCATCGCATCATAGACCGCTACGCCTGGCACCACCAGGCGGAGCAGATAATCGGTTTCGCCGGTCAAGCGATAGGTTTCGACGATGTCCGGAATGTCTGCAATGGCAAGGCGGAAATCCTCAAGCCACGCCATCGAATGACGCGACGTGCGTACACCCATAAACACAGTCATCGGCACGTTGGCTTTGCGTCTGTCAACCAGGACGACGCGCAGGCAGATCAGGCCACTGTGCCCCATGTGCTCGATGCGCCGCCAACAAGCGGACACTAAAAGATTGGTCGATTCGGCAAGCTGTGATGGGAATTGATGCGTCGAGCTGCAACTTGTCCAGAATCTTCGGGTCGCGATCGTCCAACGTCATGTCCTTTCAGCCGGCTTCGGAGCTCGGTGAGAAGAGTTTTTGCTATCGCAGAGATAAGGCCCTTGATTTGCACTTTACAGAGCGATTGCGCGAAACGACGCCGAGATTTGCCGCCGAAAGCGCGGTAAACCTGTGCCACCTTCGCATGAAGTGGAGATCTCAAGGTGCAGCGGACGATTGGGCTGATCGGAGGGATGACTGGAAAAGCACGGCCATCTATTACAAGGAAATCAATGAAATCGTCCGTCAGCGCCGCGGCGGTCTCGCCTCGGCAGACATCTTGCTGCGCTCGGTTGACTTCGGCTATATCGTCACCCTTAAGAGCGCAGGAGATTGGAGGCAAGCCGCTGCTCATTTAACGAGGGTAGCCCGGCAGTTGTTTGACGCGGGCGCCCGCTGCATCCTGATCTGCACCAATACGATGCATGTGATTGCGGAGAGCTGAGTGTGCCGCTCACCCACATCGTCGATGTGACCGCTGCGGCTCTTCTCGCCGCTTCCTTCAAGCGACCACTGTTGCTTGCGACGCGCTATACGATGGAGCAGCCGTTCTATTGTGTGTGATCGCCTGCGGCAGCGCTTCGGCCTTTCACCTGTCATACCGGGAGAGGGCGAGCGGAGCCGGATCCACAATGTCATCTTCGATGAGCTGTGCTGCGGCACCGTTTCTGATCTGTCGCGCCAGGAAGTTATCGACATGATGGCGCGCGCTCGTACACGGGGCGCGGACGCCGTCATCCTGGGCTGCACGGGGATTGGCCTTCTCATCGGCCCGGAACATTCAGAATTACCTGTGTTCGATTCGGCGAGGCTGCACGCCATAGCGGCAGCTGATTTCGCTGTGGGTAAGCTGTCAGTTGGTGCCGTCTCCATAAACGCGCGGCGATGATCGCCTCGCCGATCGACACTTGATCTTGTCCTCGGTGATGCCGACCTCGGCCTTAGCCGGGGTCCCAACGCCGCTGTACCTGGCCATGTCGGGCAGCGCGCACCGGCGTCCCGATCACGATGAGCTGCCGCATATCGCCCATCCGCTGCCAGTTCGTCAGGCCCACAAGATCGCGGAGATCGTTGCGGGGCCGGCAGCGCCGCTCGACACCGAGCGGACGCTAAGGACCATTCTTCGCTTGACGGGGATTAGCGCGGATTTCTCGCCGGTCTTCGTCGACAAATGAACCCAGTGGCTCGGGAGCAGAATTCCCGATCGGTAACTTTTGGACCGGTCAACCTCGGTTTAAAAGTTCCCGCTCGGTAACCTTTCTATCCTCCTTACATCGGAACGGTCGAAAAGTTCCCGTTCGGTAACTTTCTCTGGACATTTGCTGTTTCAATTCATAAAGTTCCCGCTCGGTAACTTACGACGAGAGAGTTATGAACACGCCCCCAAAGTACACTCCCCCCGCGGGCGGAAACGAAGCTCCTGGCGAGACCGGTGTCGCGCGCCAAGCCGCCGAATTCGCTGCAGCATTCGGTCGCCTCATCCAGGAAGAACGCAAACGCCAGGGCCTCCGGCAGGACGAGCTGGCCATGGTGAGCGGGACAGGAAAGCGCTTCATCGTTGACCTCGAGGCCGGAAAAAGCACCTGTCAGCTCGGGCGCAGCCTGCACGTGGCAAACGTGCTCGGGCTGCGCATCCAGGATGTTCTCAAGGATGCCCAGGCCCGCCGCGCGAACACTTCCGAGACACCGGACATTCCCGACAGCGACGAGGAGGAGCCTCATGGACCGTCTTCCGGTCTACTTTGAGACGCGAGAGGTCGGCTGGATCACGACCGCCGACGAAGCGTCAGGCTTCACCTATGCCGAATCCTGGCGCGGGCTGACCGGCGCCTTCCCTGTGTCGCTCACCATGCCGCTCTCGCGGGCCTCGCACGATGCCTCGGCAATTCTGCCATGGGCGGCAAATCTGCTGCCGGAGAACGCAACTCTCGGGATCGTAGGTCATATGCTCGGCAAGTCGCCGGCCGATGTCATCGGTCTTCTTGCCGAGATGGGCCGCGACATCGCCGGCGCGCTCTCCGTCGGACAGCCTGGCACCGGGCTGATCGCCGGAAAATGGCGAGAGATCCCCGACAAGGCCGCGCTCGAGCGCATCCTCAATGAGCTACCCCACAAGCCCTTCCTCGTCGGCGAAGATGGCGTGTCGATGTCGCTTGCCGGTGTGCAGACGAAGCTCCCCGTCGCTCTGGATGGCGACACCCTGTACATACCGATCGACGGCGCGCCATCGACCCACATCATCAAGCCCGATGGCGAGCGCTTGCCTGGCGCCGTCCAGAACGAGGCATTCTGCCTGACGCTCGCGCGCATGATCGGAATCCCGACGCCGAAGGTGACGACCGGGACGGCAGGCGAACGTAGCTACCTGCTGGTTGAGCGCTATGACCGCCGTCATGACGGCAAGAGGTGGCGGCGGTTGCATCAGGAGGACTTCTGCCAAGCCCTGGGCCGACCGCCAGCTGCCAAGTACCAGAACAACGATAGAGGTCTAAAAGGACCATCATTGGCCGACATGGTCGGCGTGACCCAGCGCCACATGACAGCACAGGAGACCGCCCGCTTCGTCGACCTTGCCATCTTCAATCCAATGGTGTGGAACACGGATTCCCACGCCAAAAATTACTCGCTGATGCTATCGGCGCGCGGCGCCGCCATGGCGCCAGGCTACGACATCGTCTGTGCGGCGCCATATCCGAAGATCACACGCAACATGGCGCAGAAGATCGGCGGGCAGAAGCAGGCTGATCAGCTTGGACGCAACCACTGGGAGCGCTTCGCCATCGACTGCAAGCTCTCTCCAACACAGACGATCCGTCGCGTCTCGGAGATTGCTCAGGCCGTGACGCACCATGCAATGGTGGCCAAGGCCGAGGTCGAAGCCATGCCTGCCCGCGGCGATCCCGTCCTGGACACGGTCGTCGAGGCGGTGATTTCGCGCGCACGCGGCTACCTAGAACGCCTGAAGCAAACGGAGCCAGCGCCGAAAGGCGCAGCAGCCCTATCGCCCTAGCATTACAGTTTCTATTTTCGGTGAGTTCTGAATCCATGGGTGATCGGGATCTGATGATTGGTGGTGCGTCGGTTGAAGATACGCTGACGCTGTGGGCTTCCTCGTTGCGAGATGCCAAGCAACGCATCCGTCCGCTGTTTACGCAGGAGCGGGTGGCGGCCTCGGCGTGGCGGTTTCTCGACGGACTGTTGGGTAACTTGCCGCGCAAGACGGGTTGGATGCGGGCTGAAGCGGCCGGCGATCCAGGCCCGTGGCGCCAGCAGGCGATCCTGGGTCGGGGCAGTGGGATGCCGACGCGCTGCGCGACATTGTTGCGTGAGTACGCGCTGGAACGCTTGCCGATGAGGACGCGGTTCTGGTTATCGATGAGACCGGGTTTTTAAAACAGGGCAAGGCATGGCGCGGCGTCGCACGCCAGTACACTGGCTCGGCGGGCAAGATCACCAATTGCCAGATCGGAGTGTTCGCCTCCTATGTGTCGCGGCATGGCCATGCCTTCATCGATCGCACGCTCTACCTGCCGAAGGAATGGACGGACGCCCCCGCTCGCCTGAAGGCACCGCATGTACCGAGCGATGTGGGCTTTGCGACCAAGCCCAAGATCGCGCGTCGAATGATCGCTCGTGCGATCGCCGCAAAGGCGCCGTTCTCGTTCGTGGCGGCGGACAGCGTGTATGGCACGGGCGAGATCGAAACCCTGCTGCGCGAGACGGGCAAAGGCTATGTTCTGGGTGTTGCTCCCAATCACGTGTTCCGTTCCTGGAGCAAGCCGCAGCCTGTCGCCGGCACCGCCTCCGCGATCGCGCAGAGCCTTCCCCAGAAGGCCTGGCGCCGCCTGTCGTCCGGCGGAGGGACCAAAGGTCCGCGCTGGCACGACTGGGCCTATCTCGAGTTGGGCCGATCTCGACGTCAGTGAATACAACGACGACCTTGCCGGGGAATGGACGCGGGGTCTTCTGATCCGCCGCAACATCGCCGACGGCAGCTTGGCCTTCTTCTCCAGTTGGTGCCCCAAGGGCACCTCCATGCTGAAGCTGGTGTCGGTAGAAGGCCATCGCGGCCCATCGAGGACAGCTTCGAAACCGCCAAGAACGAGCTCGGCCTTGATCACAACGAAAGCCGCTCCTGGCATGGATGGCATCGCCATGTCTCACTCGTCATGCTGGCCTTCGCCATGATGGCCGTCATCCGTCATCGGGCCAATGCTGAGCCAGCGTCAAAAAAAACGCGACGCCGGCGCACCAAACATCGTTCCTGATCCGCTGGTCGATCCAGGAATCCGTCGCATCGCTATCAAGCTCGCTCAACGGCGCATCTCGATCGACCGTGTTCTCGCATGGTCGCTCTGGCGGCGAGCTCACCAGGCCGACGCTTGCCGCGCTCACCTCAGACGAAAAATGAACCTGTAATGCTAACTTAGATGCGCCCAGAGCCTCTCTTCGTGAAAAGCCTAATCAGTCTCAAATCATCCGACGTCAGACAGGTTGCCAACTCCGTTGTTCAACAAGGACCTGCAGAATGCAGGCGTGAGCTTGCCGCGGTGGATCACGACGTTTTCGTGCCCCATCGCGGCTCGCGCGCTCTGCCAGTGCCGATTGTAGCCGCGCTGTTCATTGGATTTCACATGGCAAGCGGCGAAGTCGGCGTCAGCCGCCGTCGCCAACTGCCACGCATGTACCGGCCGCTTCGTATGGATGTGCACCCACATCGGATTCGCCGACGCACCGTTGCGCAGTGCCTTGGGCCGCAGCTTAATCTCGAACAGCGTCCCCGGATCGCCGCTCAACGCGCGCGGTGGATCCGGAGGCTCCAACTCCCCGGCCGCCCGCAACCGTTCAAGGTATTTCTGCGAGGGAAAGCCGTAGCTCTTCATGCAATCGATCATGATCGCGGCTCTTTGCCTCTTCAATGAGTTTGCCTGTCCCTGCACCTCGGAATACATCGTCTTGAGCCGGACTATCTTGTCGTGCACTTCGGGCACTTGCGCGGGCGTGAGCAAGCCACTTCGACGAGGCTCCTCCAACGCGGCGACACAGGCTTCGATCTCGGCGGCCTGTCTGTGGAGGCGCTCGACGACGATATTTAGGACGTGGTCGGCGTCCTCGGGTTTCATCTGACGCGCTTGCGAGACGGCGCTTTGCTGCGCGGGGAGATCGAACTGCAAAAGTTCGTCCAATCGCTTGAGCAGTCCCGTCAGCGCTTCTCTGGAGGGCGGAGCCTGCCACATCGTCAGGTTTCCGCTTGCCGACGATGACGCCCGCGCGCGGGCCTCCTCCGCGCTCGTGAGTTTCTTTGTACCCAAATCCGAGAGTACGATAACCTTGCGTGTTGAGCCCGTGCCAGCGTCGGACCCGGCGAGCTGCGGCTCAGCGCCCCCAGCTGTCGAACTCCCCTCGCCTGCGGCCGCTGCGCGCCTGCCTTTGCCCTTCCTGCGCGCTGCAGTGCCTTCGGCCACCCCGGCAGTATGTTCCGGCAGCACAGCCCAAGCCGGCGGTTCAATCGTGGCTGGCGTCTTTGGCTGAAGTGCCAGCAGCCGCATGACTTCGTCCGCTGTAAGCCACGCACCTTCCACTATCTGATCCAGCAATTCTAACGGAAGATCGGCTCCCGCTCCGGCGTCCGTCAGGCTGGCAACCATGCCGCTCACTCCTGACGCAAATTCCGAAAGCCGCTCCATGACTCCTTCCAGAACGTCGCGGTGCTCAGCGTCAAGCGGCGCTCCGTTGCGGTTCATCACGGCCTCGGCCGTCGAGGCGAATGCCGGAACAACATCCTCGATGAAGGTCCCGAGCAGACGCACCCGCCCGTCTCCATCGATAAGGGCGTCTCGCACGGCTGGTCCCAACCTGCTCGCTAGGGAGAGCTGCGCGAGAGTGATCTGCGATTCCAGATACTTGTACTTCGTATTGAGTGCATAGCCGGTATGCAGTCGTAGCGCGGCCTCTTCGGACTTCCGCAACTCGGGCGTGCTGCTTGGTAGGTCGGCAGTAGCCGCGCAGACGGACTGCATCCGCTCCGAGCGCAATGCCCTCTTTCTCCACCACTCCATGCAGTGCTCATAGTAGGGCTCCACGCCTGAAAGCACGCGGTTCAGCTGGTCAGGCGAAGCGGTGCGGATGATCCTGCCGAGCAGGAGTGCTGCTTTGTGTCTGCTCTTCTCCAGGTCATCGAAAATCGCAGCAGCCAAGGCGTTACATTCGTCGGCCGCGCCCAGCGTCTCATCGCGGAGCTGGCGAGCCCGATCGTCGGGCAGAATGCGCCGCGCCAAACCTGGGGGCAGAGCAGCGTAGTAGTCCAGAACTGCTAAGCCTGCTTTGACGACTTGATCGATCAGCTCTTGCCTCTCGGACAAGGTCCGGCCGCTCGTGGCTGCCCTACGACAAGTATTAAGGTCCTCAAGCAGGCTGTCCAACGTTCGCTTTGCTGCCTTAACCTCATCTCGTGTTGGCGCCGCCACGTCCGAAGTTGGTTGCCGGTTCACGAGCGGCGCGGTTCTATCTTGAGGCCCGGAGCGCATCCGCTCCACGACGGCCTCGAAAGATTGACTGCGTTCCCCAGGGACGAGGCCGAACTCCAGGCTCGAACTGCTCGATACCCCAGTGCTGTCGGCTCCTGCAGCTCCAGCGTACGATTTGCCAGCTCGGCCGATGCCCGTCATATTTTATCTCCGATAGAAGAGTAGCCTTCCTGGCTAAACCGCTTCGCTGACGAGTAGCTGACCAAGAGCGTTTTTCCCGATGCACAAGCCCATGTCGCCTCGGGTCCACTTCCATCGGAGCTGCTGTGCTGCTGAAGACAGTGATGCCGGGATAACCGCCTCAGCTGCGGGATCATCACCTGCAGTACATGACCGCAGCCTGAACCGCGAAATTTTCGCGAGCGCGCTGGGGGCAGCACACCGCCACTCGACAGCGTTGCATTGGGAGTTCATTTTCCTCTGGAAATTGCCCGCGATCGGCGCAGCAATGGGGGCGCGGACGTTTCGGGCGAAAATCCGTACGCGGGACATCGCGCATAATCTAGTGTCCTAAACCAGAAGTTCATGGCCTTTTAGGCCTTGGCTGACACAGAAGCGTTCGTGGAGCTGAGAATGTCGTCAGCTGATTTGGTCCATCGGAATGGGCTGGGGTCGGCGTTGTGCTGTTCGATGAAGGGCGTGATCTCAGTACGTAGCTCCGCCACGCTGCGGTAGATGCCGCGCCTGATTTTGCGCTCGGTGATGAGGGCAACGAAACGTTCGACCTGATTGAGCCAGGATGAGCTGGTTGGCGTCAGATGGACGTGCCAGCGCGGTCTTTTGGCCAGCCAGTTACGGATCAGCGGCGTCTTATGGGTTGCCTAATTGTCCTTGACGAGATGAACGTCCAGATCATCCGGCACGGCGACTTCGATCTCATCAGAAACTTGCGGAATTCTGTGGCCCGTGGTGCCCGTAACACTTGCCGATGACCCGGCCGGTTGCGATGTCGAGAGCGGCAAATAGCGATGTCGTGCCATGGCGCTTGTAGTCGTGACTGTGGCGTTCCACCTGACCAGGTCGCATGCGGAACGAGGGTTGGCTCCGATCCGGCGCCAACATCTGCGGCTTTTCGCCGACACACAGCACGATGGCGCGCTCGGGCGGGACTACGTAGAGGCCGACGACGTCGCGAACCTTGGCGACGAAGTCAGGATGGTTTGAAAGCTTGTAGGTCTCGAACCGATGTGGCTGCAGGCCGAAGGTGCGCCATATCCGCTGTACCGTCGAGACCAACAGTCCACTGGCCATCGCCATGCTGCGCGAGCTCCAGTGAGTTTGTTGGGCGGTTTCGTCTCAAGGGTGCGGACGATTACTGCCTCGATCCGGGCATCTTCGATCGTGCGCGGCGTCGCTGGTCGATCCAGGAAACCCGTCGCATCGCTATCAAGCTCGCTCAACGGCGCATCTCAATCGACCGTGTTCTCGCATGGTCGCTCTGGCGGCGAGCTCACCAGGCCGCTGACACGCGGCGCGCTCACCTCAAACGAAAAATGCAACTGTAATGCTAGGAACAGACGCATGTGACGACAAACCCGAGCCGCCTCACCGCCGGAAAACGTGGCTGGACATCTGCGCTCAAGGCTTCCGGGGCCGTCGCCGATGATGGGCGAGAGAGCCTCGTCGACATGTCGAATTGGCATCACGGCGTTGGCGACGCCGTCGGATTCGCAATTGAAACGCGCGCCAGAAAGACCTTCCTTGCCTCCCGTAAGCCCGTACTCCTCTGCCGGGCTTGCCGTCGAGTTTAGCCGCTTCGGCTACGCCCTTCGCGAGCATCTCGAAAGTGTCGTCCGAAAGACGCAGGGCGCCAACACCAAGCCGTCGTCGCCATCTGGCTCCGCGTTCCCACGCTTCCATCCACGCAAAGCCTAGGTCGCTACTACGTTTGACGGCATTGAATGCTTGAATGAGCGCGCCAGCCTGGTTGATGTCCTTTTTGGCCTTATCCGCAAAGAACACATTCCGTTTGGTCGCGATGATCAGTTTGTGGACGGCGTAGCGCTCCGGGGCCGGTACAAGGACTGGCACGCCGGCGTCATGCAAGACAACAGAGCGGATGGGCTCATGGATCAGGTAGTCTAGGAACCGCAAAACCTGCGCCCCTACAGACTGCCACAATGAAGGAATCTGCGTCAGCCTGGAGGAGTAGTCCTCGTCGCCACGGTTTGGTGTAAGGAATTCGACCTTGAAGCCGGTGGCATTGGCAAAACCGCTGAACAGCTTGGTTTCATCGGGCGAGAATGAGGGCGCACATGTCGGATCCACCTTTTTCAGGATCTCTTCGATGTCGGGCAT
>Ga0214544_1010454_pt1 | contig 13639 bp, 4 predicted proteins | sample CNSS3metaG_FD_160074 | JGI IMG/M metagenome (GOLD analysis project Ga0214544, IMG submission 160074) | Root nodule microbial communities from cowpea collected in UCLA plant growth center, Los Angeles, California, USA - CNSS3 | ecosystem: Host-associated > Plants > Roots > Nodule | place: USA...
ATACCCAACTGAAAAAGTCGGGGATTCCCCATACCCGTACCCATACCCAGTCAATGCGGGGATTCCCCGTCAAAACGGGGACGGGTTCGGGCAATACCCACGGGGACGGGTTTATTTGCCATCTCTAAACCCAATTGTTTCTTTCTGCACCTCCTATGTAATAGATGAAAATGCGCTCGAGATAATATATATTATATTTATCCATACTAGTGTAAACACAGGTGTTATAGCACCTATGTGTATGCATTTTTTATATATGCATGATATTAGATTAGTAGGTGATGATATTGTAATGTTATTAAGTTAATATATAAAATAAAATTATATTTATAAAAAATAAAGTGAAATATACCAAAAAAGATGAGAGACTAAGTTTTGATAAATAGGGAAAAAAAGAAGAAGCAAAGATAAACCGTTTTACAAAAAACTTCTAAAATAACGGTCAATTTTAAAAAATTTAATAAATAATAATATTTTAAAGAGTAAAACTAAAATTTTTAAATATGGACACAAAAGAGAAAATCCTATTTATATATTGTTATAAACACAAAAGAGAAAATCGTCTTTATATATTGTTATAGATTTTATATATTGTTATAGATGTGATTAGTGTTCGTTTGATTTGGAAATTTTTTTAATTTATATATTCGAGAAGTATTTTTTCGGAAAATGACTTTTAAATTTTGCAATCAGAAAATAAATTACAACTAAAAGGGTAAATTAAGAATTTTTATATTTATCTGGGTGTAGAATGAAAGTATTGGTAAAACAACAAATTCCATAAAATGGACCGAAGATTTATGTTGAATGCAAATTTTTATACTTGATAGAATGTGATTCTTATTTAATAAAATATTAAGGGAAGTGAATATTTATTTTAAAATTAAAAAGAATGGAAGTGTTATTTAAAATAAGTTAAGGAGAATAAATATATTTTTTCTTAAATTTTAGTATTTACATTTTATCTTTAAATCTTTGTCTAAATATAGCAATACTCACTCAATCCAAAATGCTTAATACTTTATTTAACTACCGATGAATTATCCTAATTCAATCTTTATTAACATTAATAACAAAAAAAATTTGTAAATGTAGATGATCTAAATAAATAAACGCTTGAAAGAAGTCAAAGTTCTATAAACACAACAAAGAAATATATTAGTCATAGTTTTGGATATAGTTGCGTAAATTTCCAATCATCCAAAATCTAAAACTTTGAAATTGAGTTTAAATAATTAATCAAGTGATTGATAAATCATGTCAATTAAAATATACTTGGAAACATAAAACAATGATTTCTTTAACAAATCATACGCAGACTATTTTTTATTTAAATTACAAATTTTATATTCTTTGAGTTTACAAAATATAACGGACATAAAGGTATTGTACATTTTTGCATGCTGAAAGTAACAAAATTGTCAGGATGGCCGAGTGGTCTAAGGCGCTAGACTCAAGTTCTGGTCTTCGTAAGAGGGCGTGGGTTCAAATCCCACTTCTGACATTTTCTTAATATCTAATTTTAAAATTATTAAAATATTTTTCTGTTTGCAAATGAAATGGTATTTGTATATACAAAACTAGGTCTTTGTGTATGAAAAGTTATTTAAATAAATTAAACTGTAAAGGATAATATAAATTAATTAAATTAAATTAATATAATTAGGAACATGAGGATTGGCACTTTTAAGAAGTATAACGTATTATAATGGATAAAAACTTTAAATATGATAAACTAAAAATAATGTAATATATTATAAATTGTAGTTAATGCATAATTATTGTAAATTTTTAAATATGTCATAAATAATATTGATTGTACAATTTATACTTAAATCATATTGATTAAGAAGAAGTATAAATGGAGTCTTTGTTTAGTGTTAACCATTGAAAATGCAACGTACAAAATTATTCATTGCTTAAATACAAGATGATTTTAATAAATAAAGTCTGACATGAAATAAATTATAACCTTGACATTTATTTATTGACATATCAGAATATATGATTAAAGAAATTTGTCAAAATTAATAAGTAATATTTAATTTCTTCAGATTAAAGTTGTAACGTCTCATTTAATTAATATGAGTAATTAAAGAAACGTCACATAATTATAATATAATCATACAGTCCTGAAGTTTAAACATAACGTCGTATAGACCAAAGCACACCACGATGCCACCAAAAATAAAAGAAACATGTTAAACAGTTTACTGAAATCCTAGAAAGATATAAAAGCGGACAAGTACATGGGCTGTAGCCTTAAGGATAGCCCAAGAAGGACAAAAAGTCTGGCCTAAGAAGACTAAGCAGCGAGTTCGTCTCTCCCTACCACGGTTACCTCTCACGTTTGCTCCCATCAATAAAATTGATGATCATCGCGAAGATAGAAGAACAACATACAAAGCAACCAACAAGAAAGGGTAAGCTAGAGCCAACAACAATTTCATCATGCAATCAAATGTACCTTCATAGTCAATATACACATATACGACATACACATATCACTCAAACATGTTATGACCCTTCAATCAATACACTAAGACTCGACTCATCCGGATACATATAGCCTGGTCGGATTCAGCGGATGCTTGCACTTGTGGTGGATACCTCTACTCACCCCCGAGCTGCTCACATACATCACACATGAAATTTCATGCCAACACCCATAACCAATTCCTCAATTCTCATAGGTTGAATCATTACCAACTCGATATTCCCAACCATGAGTAAAGTGTTTCTCCTCATACCATAACCATGCCACTAGTTTACCAACCATCAAGATCCATTGTTGCTCATGCCAAATTTGTGACTACACGCACATATATATTTGTTCAACTTTTCATGTACAACTCATATAGAAATCATGCCAAGCTCAAAATCCCCCACCAATAAACTCCTCCCAACATGCATACCCATTTCCCTCATGCCATCATATAATAGTACAATAAAGCACAGTTCAACCATCAAAAGACAAGAAAACCCCAAGTTGAGCGCATCCTCGCTCAACTCGTCGCTCAAGCTGAGGAGCCTTGCCCAGGTGAGAGTCTCTTGCTCAGGCGAGTTCTCTTCGCCTAGGCGAGAGTTCGCGAATCTGGAATAGGGGCCTCCGCACGTTCTCGCTTAGGCGAGACTCACCTCGCCTGGGCGAGACGTTCGCTTGCTCGAAATTGAGCTAGCCACCTAGGCGGCCATTTGCGCGAGAAGGCCTGAGCTCACCTCTGCTCACTTTGCCTAGGTGAGATGAGCTCACTTGGGCGAGTTTAACAGTCGCCACCACTGCCATGCCTGTAACAGTCGTATTTTACACATGCCAACAACAACACCAACCATCTCATGCATTCACAGTAACATACCAATACCAGGATCATAAAAATATACCGCAAACAGCTTGCAATCACATTAAACAGATTAAACAGAGAGGTTCTAGCTTCTCGTACCTGGATAGAGCTACCTGGAAACCTCGACACCCAACTGTGGAGCACGAACAACTTCTAAGAACAGACTCAAAGCTGGAAACAATGAATAAAAGCGGGTCGTTACGAAACCCTGACAAAAGCTACGAAAATAGACCAAGGAGGGACAATTGCAAGTTGGAGAGCACTTACGTGAGCTAGGGACGACCAAGCTGAATGCGAACAGAAGGTGTCGTGAAATCCTAGTAGAGAAGGCGGTTGCAGCTCTAGGTTCTGTGAAAAGAGTGGAAAGTGAGACTTAGGGCAACGAAGTATGCTTTTATATACTGGGTCAACCCTTAGGCCCACTTACAAGGGCAACCCCCTTTAATTTAGGGAAGGCAGAAAATAATTATTCTTAATGGGCCTTACAAAAGTCATTATCAAAATATATAGGAATTATGTGACTAATTTTACTTCATGTTAAAATCTAACATTCAATAACGCGAGTTCACAATCTCTTTACCTACAACCCTAGTTCCATTGGATGGAATTTGATTAATCATATTAAGTAACAAACAAATTTTACAATATGGTTTGATGTGTAATCATATAATTAATGAAAATGCTTTCATAAAGTACATTTCACAAGAGTTAAACCAAACATAAATTGTTAACTCATACAATATAACACAAATAAAAATTCTTAACAAGTAACTAAGGATAACAATGCGGCCCGTCAAAGGCCCATTTAGGCCCGATTTGTATAAGGTCCGCACATCGATGGTTGACCTGTCTTGCGCCGCACAATTTATGCGGGCTGTAATCATTGGTCCGCCCCACACATCATTTGGCTCGCGGGTTCGCGGGCTAGTCCTTATTTATTTATTTTTTTGAATTCTTATGATAAAACTTTCAATGTTTAAAAATTGAGAAACTTTAAGAAGTTCACAAAATTAAGTAAAGACTTTGGGGAGTTAGATGATAAATTGATAATTCAACATTTTCATCATATTCATACTATAACATACACAATGTATTCTTTAAATTTTAGCACATTAAAAAAATACATAATACTTGTCTTTTCCAGTTATACAAGAATTTGGAATGTTAATGCAAAAATCCATTAAAAAAATTAATATACACAAGTATAAGTTTTTTTTTTTTATATTTTATGTAGGCTTGTGGGCTGGCCCACACGACCACATGCTTATGTGAGCCTGCAGGTTCACTATCCTGACCCGTCCCGCGTTTTTTTCGTAGGCCTGTTGGCCGACCCGACGCCAGACCCATATTGCCATCCCTACAAATAACTCATTACAACAAATATTCTTATTAACATTTTTTTTTGTGTGTTATACGAGTACTCCTAATAATTCTAGGCTAATCTTCTTAATCTACAACAACTAAAAAATTATTTCACATGAGTGTTTTGTTATTGTTATTCGTGACTTTCAACCAAACGTTTGAATGAATACAAAATAAACTTTGAGAAAATAGGATTAGATAAACGTGTAACATCCTTCATTCAAGATTTTACTTAAGAAAATTAATATGAAAACTTTAAAACATTTTTAATGAATCCAAGGACGAAGGATATGACTTTTAAAAAAAAAATAATAATAATGAACCAGTATATTCTCATCTACATTTGAGAAAAGAAAATTTACATCATTAGACCGTTAGTCATCAATAAAAAATGATCCTAAAATATATTCAATAAAATGTAAGAGATCTGTCGACAATTTCTTTTTTAAATCTGAATATAGCACTAATCTAAACGGTAAATAATTACGATAAAATTGAGTGTCAATATTAAAAGTTCTAATAAAAATGGCATTAAGTTTCCAAAGAGTTAGAAATTCCAATAAAAAAGTGACTTAGAGATGTTAAACCTCCTTTTCTGAATGGTGAATTAGAGGAAAAAAGTTATATGACTCGATTTAAATGGTGTGTTGTAGCTAGTCAAGAGAATAAAGTCTATAAACGTTTAAAATCTTTAAATGGGTTGAAAAAAGTATAAAGACAATGACATGAAAAACTTGATAATATGTTACTTTGAAATGATTTTTCATCTAATGATGTTTATAAATGTGTGTACGCTAAATCTGAAAATGGTGAATGTATCATTATATGTTTATACGTAAATAATATGTTAATTTTTGGTACATGCATTATATAGTGTTTAGAGCCAAATTATTTATAGGATCAGAATTTGAAATGAAAGATGTGAGTGAAATTAATGTGATTTTAGGTGTTAGAATCAGAAGGAATGGAGATAATATATTACTATCTCAAGAATAACACAACAAAAAACTTAACCTATTTGTTTGTTTTCATTATTATACTCTTTTTAATTTATAAAATGTTATTTACTTAAAACTCTTCTTTATGTTTTATTACTGTTAACTAATTTTCTGAGGCAAACACCCAAGAACATTCATTGGTAGTCCAACTTCAGGACTCATACGAGAAAAATGAAAAAAATTAAATTTATATTTTGGATAACTTGTACTACTGTACTCTCTCGTGGATTTTATAAAGTTTATTATAAGCCTACGATGAGTTCATTAACAAACCAAATATGAATAAATTCAATCTTTTACCTACTCATCCCAATTATATAAGAATATGCATTCATAATATAATATCTAATTAAATATAACAGAATCCAACTACATAAATTATATCATTATAATTTGGATATTTTCTCATATATACAATTATAATTGATTAAATGATAAATAATCAGCAAAATAATTATAATTTTTTATTTATTTTGAACATCTCTTGTACACTTGAGTCTAGATTAAAAAAGGTTTATAAAAAAACATTTTTATGTATTCATTCAATTCTTATACCCACTCTTATATTATCGAGTTTTTTATGCTCATACCGACTTAAGTGTTATTGTCGATCTTCACCAATAACACAACAATAAACTCTTATAATTAAGTAGAGTTCGACTTCATTAGAATCTCTTTTTCACCTTGAGAGATTTATACTCTTTTTCGATAAAAAACATTTGATATTCAATGTGGGGTAGGTAATTTTTTCCAATACCATGAGTTTTATGATCCTTACCAAAAGTAGAATTGTCACGTCATTATTGGCAGTTCTTGAGATGGATCCATCCCACAATAGAACCTTAACAACTCATATTAATGTCATTCTTTGGAAAAAAATGAAGAAAATCTCCAAAATACAATATTAGAAATGCATAATAAATTTGATAAAGATATGGAGCTTTAAGGGAACCAATATAGAGTCAAATTGATTCAACATTGGAACGAGTTAAGTCAACATCAAAACAAGTTGCAGACTTTCCACGAACAATTGGTGGTATTCAACTAGGACCATACTACTCACTTGTCTGAACATGACAACTAACGTCGAACCCCACATGATAAACAAATTGTTGAATCTTGTACAATCCATAGATCAAAACCAATGGAGAACAAGGTTCAATCCAATCCATCTTGTTTATGTTTAGGCTACGATTTTATACATGTGAGCAAGTTTAACGTGATCTAAAATAAAAAATGTTGTAGTGTAAATGAAGACGAACATAATGAACATAATGATGACCTTGATGACAATGACTCAATGTCATAGTAAAAATAATTGTTGGGTATGACTCTATGTTTAGAACTTGGTGATACATGTTTAGCTTATGATTTATTAGGATTAATTGGTCTTTTGGTACTTGTATTCCTTTATGTGATCCAATTCTCAATTTTTTTGTTCAATTAAGTTCTTATAGTTGTTAAAATGATCTAATTAAGTCATTTTAGCTAGATTGACATTAACATCATGTCCGTACATGCATGTGTCAATTCTTAGTATTTTTTGTGATTTATTGTTAGTATGAGTGTCATGTGTTAGTTTCATTATCACATGATAGTGTCTTTTATTCAATTTAGTCATTATATATATGAAATGTTGACTCAATTGAATTCCTATATTTTAAAATTTTGACTCAATTGAATCCCTATATTTTAAAATTTTGACTCAATTGAGTCCTAATTTTAATTTTCAATTTAAATTTGAAAATATATATTTTAAAAAATGTAAATGTAAAGTGATATTTGTAAGTTTTAAATTTTAATATTTTTAATATGAGAAGTGTCACTTTATATTTTCATTTTTAATATTTGAAAAAAAAATTAAGTTTAGAATAGGGATTTTTTTGTTGAATTTAAAAATGTAAAAAATATAATTAATTTGAATATTTAGATGGAGTGATTTAATGTATAAATTTTAAAAAATTATTTTAACAAGTATATATAAGTTGTAATTAAACTTAATTACTAATTTGGTCCCACGTTGGAGAGGAACAAAGATACTACATTTTAAAAAAAGATTGAAATTCAATTGAGTCAAAATTTCAAATATAAAAACTAAATTGAATATAAGACATTATCACATAACACTAATACTAAAACTAATATGTGACAAGACAACAAAAACATACCTTAGTTGGTTTGTAAGGGGCCCATGATCCCTCTTAACATGTTTTTTCATGCATTAGTTATACAAATATTGATTTAATTATAAATAAAACTTTAATAATTGAATTTAAAAAGATAATAATATTATCGCCATTTTACTTACTTACTACTAATCAATAATTCTGTAACTAAATTGCCACTATAATATATCCTATAAAAATTAATTTAAATTTTTAACTTTAGTATTTTTTTAATACTCCTAATTATTCAAATTCTAAAATCCTATCAATCATATTTGATTTATATCAATCTTCGAAAAGAATTGGAAATACATTTTACTTGAACAGAAAGATTTTATTTTTGTCAAACAAGATTGTCAAATAAAAGGGAAGATAAATTTTTTGCACACAATATAATTATTCACATTGAAAAAAATATAAATGAAAATTTTAGTTTTGGCTTAATTATTAATGGGTTCAATAATTTAAAAATACAAAAAAATAGATATATGCAATTTCTTTTATAGTTATAATTATATTAAATTATGTATTTATTTTTGTTGTATTAGTGATAGTGATAAATATATAAATTTTGATATATTGTTTTGGCTCTCCAAAGTTATTGATCAAGATACGCTACTACACGACAATGACCTGACATGTGACTTTTTTTAAAAGAGAAAAAAAAAACATTAAAAATTAAAAAGAAAAATAGTATGAACGAACACGTGTCATGTACATACACTACTAGAATTTCTATTATTTCATGCGAATTTTCTTGCAGATTTTTTACAAAAATTTGCAGGAAAAGAGTTTCCTGCCATTTTTTCTATAAATTTTGATCGGCAAGTAATACCTTCGTGGATAATTAGTTACCATGGAATTTAAGAATTCACACGAAATTTCTTGCAAATTTTTTTATAAAAAATATTCGTAGGAAATTTTCTTACGAACAAAAATTTGCAACAATTTTTCCTGCGAAAAAATCAAATTAAAAAATCACAGGTACTTTTTTCTGCAAATTTACATTTCGCAAATAATTTTTCTTGTATATTTTAAATTCGCAGGTAATTTCTTGTAAAAAAAAATTGTAGGTAATTTTTCCTGCAAAAGTAGATTTATAAGTATATTTTTCTACTAATAATTTCGTAGGAAATTTCGCAAAAAAAATTATAATAAATTTTAAAAAATATTTATTATTTTTATTTTTATTATTTTTAAATGTCAAAATAAGTTATGAATGATTTATTTATTTTATTTTTTGTTAATACCTAAAATTAAATTATGAAATTTGTACTTGAAATAAATAAAGAGAATATTAGTAGTAGCCAAATATTTCAATAACTTAAAATATTTTCAACATGAATTATCAAAAACAATTAGTAGTCATATTGACAGTATTACATAAACTTAAAACACTAACTCCAAACCATTCGTGGAGATTTAATTACAAACTCTATACTAGAATAATGTTTGAAACACACACCCATGATGTTTAATAAAATTAACTTTGCCCTCAAAATTATATTGAAGATCTTAATAAAATTAAAAAAGGTTACACTACAAATATATAACAATAATTTTACAGTGATGCGCAAGGTTTCTTCTCTTCAAGTATCCACCAAAAGTGTATTCTTTGAAAAATCTGCAATCCAAGGTAATAGGTAACATCCCCTCCAGCTGTTGCAGCCCTGAAGTGTTGTATAATGTATTGTGCCGAAGATGAATAACTTAGCTATACAGAGGAGCATGATATAGAAATGATAAAGTCATCAACCATGAGTTACAGTGAACAAAAAGATTATGAATCAACTTTCTACTTTCATGTCAGTATTGGGCTCAAGTCTTTCTTCACCAAAATTGAAACAAAAGTTTATAACCGAATGGTAATGTAACCAAATTTGCTTCCCTAGATTACTGAACCATAATAATTATCCATGCTATACTCTAACATTTAGAGACTAAGTCGTTTTTTAGCTTCATGTGGTGTTCTACCCTTATGCTCATGGTTACCTTTTATCTTAATCAATTCCTTTCTTACCAGAAAAGGAAAATTATAGTGTTATAGAGTACAAATTTATATGAGAATGGTCCTAGATTATGTCCTTATGAAAAGCATAAACAAAAATTACTAAAAGAAAATCACTCTAACATGATAAAGACCATAAAACTAGAGGGGAAAGAACTCTATATCTAATTAACTGAGGAAGAGGAAGAGTGTATACACATTTCACACCTAGTGATTAGCCTAAACCCTAAACAACAATAATATATATATATATATATATATATATATATATATATATTTATATAAAATTGTTTAGATTTAAATACCAAAACAATTATATTTCTTAAGCTCTAACTTGAATTTCTAATTCCTCATGAAGATAATATACAATTATATTTTATTTAGTTTAATTAATATGCCCTAATATTGGCCATTATAACAACTTAGAGTAGTTGTGACTATTCCCGTGGGACAAAGACTGTCCCATAAATTTTGGGAGCAATAAGTTTGGACGAGAACTTATAGTAGTCCTTCCCCTGTTTGGTTTCAATGGTCATTCCTCAATTATAGCAACCTAAGCAGAACAAGATAGAATATATGTGTTTGGCTTTGTGTTGGACTAAGAGAAGAGAAACTCACAACTTCCATGCCGGCGTCATAGTTTGTGTATTTATAATGCTATAATAAAGTATTGTTTACATGTGTGTGCATGTGTATCAATATGCCAGGGGTTGTTAGTTTTCAAATTGAAATATAATTAAGACAGAAAATATCTAGCTACAAGTCTAATGTCGAACCAGTTCATATTTTAAGGGAATAGTAAGAAAGACATATTCCTCAATAGAAAATAAACAACTAATAGCACAATTTATCAAAGAACCTCCGGTCCTCCATCACTTTCAATCCTCCAATGTAGTTATAGGTTGTGGCAAGCCAGATTATCATCTAATACAATACAAAATGAATAATTATAAACACGATAGTGGAAGTTACAACACAAGGAAGGAAAGCATGAGAAATAAAAATCTTAATAGTTATAAACATAAGTTCCACCCTTACATTCAATCATGCAAACAAACCCCATGATATACCTTCTTGAGAAAACTCCTAAAGTGCCTTTGTACCTCTTCTAGCTTAAGCTTAAGAATAGCAACATCTTAACTGTAATATGTACACCTGTTCCTTAGGAATTTAAAAAAAAATGCAAAAAGAGACCTCAATTACAAAGATTAGTAGAGTTCAAATAACTTATAAGTCACAAAATGACCTAGAGCCAACTTTGTTTTCACATTTTTCCCTTGTAAAGAAAATAAGAAAGTTTATATCATAGCAAAAAAGAGAATCGAAATATAGTAGTTTGTATGAAGTGCATGGGTTCAAAGAACAATTTATCTTAACAAACATTGTCATTACTCAAATGTAGTTCAAACTTCAAATTAATATCAATTCATTCTAATAGAATCCAAACAACAATAATCTAATCTTCCCTGCTTAATCTTGAACATGTGTCATTTTATCAAAGTTCATAAGAACTATTAAAAATTTAAGATATAGAACTCTGTATTTTGAAATTGTCACGAGCTCTCAATCCCAAATGTAAAGGTGTTAAGTGAAGATTCATGAACGGTTGTTATATTGCATCTTTAACAGAAATGATTAAAAAGAAGAATATACCATAACCTTGCAAAAAATCTTACATAAAAATGCAAACAATTAGCTTCCAATCACTAAAAAACTTAAAAAAAAAATGTGCATGCGTTCATCCAAAACAAATTCAGATATACCCGACCACTGGTAAAAGTAATAGAGCTATTTGGCATCTGAAATAGTCATCAACCCCATTTTCCACCAAATCTCACTAACCCTCTGGCTTCTCTCTCCTCCACCGTGGACACACTACTCTCCAGCACAGGCTCAATGGCCACGGACGACAGCCCTAGAAAGCAATCACAATTCAGCCACAGAAGGCAAACAAACGACTAAATAACACTCATGCACATGAAGAGAATAAATTGATTGGATTAATTACCAAACACACAATCACTAAGTAACATCAAAACCTTGAGATCGCATGGAGAATTAAATAGTTCGGTAAATTCGTGAAAGATCTAAACTCTGTAACACAGAACACAATAAATAAACAAAACGAAAAAAAATAAAATGAACGAAAAATAAGAAATTTCACAAAATCCAGTATCGAATCTTCTGAAGCTTTATAATCGAAGGCGAAGAGAAGGAATTGGATCGGAGGAAAGTAAATTACCTCAATGTCCTTAACGATCCTTGGTGATCCTTGGCGAGAAGACCGTGTTGGCGTTCCTCGGGGAGTGCTCATACCAAATGTCAAAAGCATCTTCTTGATCGAAGTCTTTAAGTATCTTAAAGGAGAGCATGCGGTGGTGACGGAGAAACAACGCTAATGCCTTCGAATCCCATTGACAATGCTTTCCCCATTTCTCAATCACTCTCACATGTTGTATATCTCTCTATTCGCTTTCGATCCAGATCTAAACTGTGAAGAGAATGCGTGAGTTTGGTTGAATGTAGGTGTTATAGTTGATTTGTTAGAGAAAACAAAATACTCTATATTTTATTTTATTTTTCTGCGGAAAAATATCCATAAGAAAACGATAGATTTCCTGCCAATTTTAATTTAGTATAAAGATTATTTGCAAATTTCTTTTCCCAAGAAAACATGCACCAAAAACTTTAAAATACGACTTTTCTTGCTTCTTTTAATTCATAAAATACCTGTAAATTTTCCTGCCAAATTTTATTAAAATATTATAAAACTTATTTGCCAATTTATTTTCTCAAAAAAATGTGTATGAAGAACTTTAAAAAATTTGCGTCTTTTCTTGCATTTTATTTAACGTGCAAATTCAAATAAAAAACAAAAAAGTTTCAGAAAATTTTGCATGAAGTTCCTAAAAAAAATGTGAAGCAAAAATCAGTAAAAAGGTTTAATATTTTCTTACTAATTTAAATTTGCAGGAAAATTTGTAACAAATATAAAAGTTTTATGTGAAACTTTTTAGAAATTTAAATTTGCAAGAAAAGAATAATGTAACAATAAATTCATAATAAATTTTGCATGAAATTTTTATGAAAAAATTTTGCAACAAATTTGGCAGGTAATGGAGAAATTTCTAGTAGTGAGACACGACATTAATTTGAATATAATGGAAATGATTAATTGAATCATTTTTCAAATACGAGAACTTAATTGAAAAAAAAATTAAAGGACCGAATTAAATCATGTAAAGAAATACGAGGACAAAAAACCAATTAAGCCAATTAAATATTTACATTTTTATTGTGATAATTAATTACTTAATTTTAATTGTTTCATTTTTGTGTGCATATATGTCTTGACTTAAAAGGGTTAGGAACTTGCTTAAGTGAGATACAGGAACCCCAAAATTTAACACATATTGCGTAGTTCAAAACATTATGTGGAAAATTAGGTGGAGGTTACATCTAAGTAATCAGGTACTGAAAAAACTGAATCTGGACAACCAAAAATGAACCTGGACAACTGAGCTTGGACAACCAAGAACTCAACATGCACCTATACAATCAAGAACTAAACATGGACAACTAAGAATAAAATCTAGACAGATGACACTACAAGTCTTGAGTAACCAATTTTAGTGACCAAATGTTAGAAGTGGACTTTAAGCTTAACTCAAGTCCACAAAATCGACTTGTAAGGTGAGGATTGCATCCACTTATATATATATATATATATATATATATATATATATATATATATTATATATTTTT
>Ga0214544_1010455_pt1 | contig 13638 bp, 14 predicted proteins | sample CNSS3metaG_FD_160074 | JGI IMG/M metagenome (GOLD analysis project Ga0214544, IMG submission 160074) | Root nodule microbial communities from cowpea collected in UCLA plant growth center, Los Angeles, California, USA - CNSS3 | ecosystem: Host-associated > Plants > Roots > Nodule | place: USA...
TCATGAAGCTTTAATCAATTTATTTCCACACCTCCATGAGCTCAACTTAGCTGCAGCTGCACTAACACACCTCAAAATATCCAAAGAACATTTATGCAACTAAAAAGCTATTTTTAACATGTTTTTGCATCCCATGCTCAATAAACCCAATAATAGGAAATCCCAATTAAATCAATCTTTAAGCACACAAATTCAATTAAATACCCAGAATTAAACATTAAATGAGGGCAAAAATACGCACTCATCACGAAGTAAATAGGATGTTGGGTGCCGCCGACATCGTGGACCAGTGCGGCGCTTACAGTGTGATCGGTGGTGGTGATGTAGACCAGTAAGGGTTGATGAGTATCCGGTTTATGAAGGATGGACAATGAGGTGAGTGTGGTTTTTAGCTTTTGAAATACTTGTTCACAATCATCATTCCACGTGATTTTGGCGGATTTTTTGAGCAGCTGAATGATGGGTTGGATTTGTTCGGCTAGTTTGGGAAGGAAGCGGGAGATGGCAGTGAGGCGGCCTATGAGGCGTTGTACTTCTTTGACACTAGTGGGACTTCGCATTTCAATGATCGCGTTGCACTTTTCAGGATTAGCCTTTATGCCACGCGGTGTCAGCATGAATCCAAGGAATTTACCGCGGTCGACGCCGAAAACGCATTTGTCGGGGTTGAGGCGGAGATTGTATTGTCGTAATGCGGAAAAGACTGCTGATAGGTTCTGAGCGTGCTGGTGATGGCTTGAGAATTTGACAACCATGTCGTCAACGTATACTTCGACAAATTTGCCCATTAAATGACTGAAGACATTGTCCATCAGTCGTTGGTAGGTTGCTCCTGCGTTTTTAAAACCAAATGGCATGATCTTGTAGAAGTAATTGGCGTCGTCAATGATAAAGGCGATTTTGTTTATGTCAGATGCGGCCATGAGAATTTGGTTATAATTGGAGTATGCATCAAGAAAACTGAGGACCTTGTTACCGGTTGCATCATTGACAAGTCGGTCAATATTGGATAAGGGGTAGGCATCTCTGGGACAGACTTTGTTAAGATTCGTGTAATAAACACACATCCGCCATTAGCCGTTGGCTTTCTTGACCAGGACCACGTTAGAGAGCCAAGTGGTATAGTGGGCTTCTTCAATAAACCGCACACTTAGCAACTTATCGGCCTTGGCCGCTAGGCGTCGTTCCTCGTCAAGTTTGCGTTTTTTTTGGGAGACATACCAGGCCTCGTTGTAAATGGATAACTTGTGGGATGCCACTTGAGGGTCAACTCCAGGTAAATCAGCAGCTGACCAAGCAAAGAGGTCCGTGTTGCTGACAAGGGTGGGTGTTATGATGTCACGTTGTTCAGATTCTAGCCTAGTACCGAGTTTGATGGTGCGGCCATTAGGCCGCTCCATGGGGTGGTTTCTTGAACAGGTTCAAGGCGGACATCCCGACCCACTTTGGGATCTAGATCATCACCAGACAAGGCGATCTTAGAGCCGGGTGGTCGTTCAATATGATTGGTTTGCAGGATGGGGAGCTGTGGGCGTAGGCTGGCCATGTAGCATTCGCGTGCAAGGCGTTGGTCGCCATGAATGGTGAGGATGTCGCCAGATGGGGAGGAGAACTTCATGGCCAGATGAGGTGTGGAAACAACAATGCCAAGAGTGTTGAGTGAAGGGCGGCTGAGGAGTACGTTATAAGATTTAGGTGCATCGACGATAAGGAAGCGCATAGGAATTGTCTTTGTTTGGGTGCCATCTCGGAAGACGGTATGGAGGTCAATGTAGCCGCGGGTGGAAACTTTCTCCCCAAAAAAGCCATAAATCGGTTCGTCGTATGGGACCATGGCGGTGTCCGAGATTTGAAGTTTTTGGTATGGAGCTGCCTTGGTCGACGAGGACTTTCTTGACTGCGTAGTTTTCTATTTCAACGATGATGACCATAGGTTCATCTTGTTGGTGATCAAGGCCTTGAAAATTGTCGTCCGTGAAGGTTGTGGGGGACATGCGACGTTTGTGATGAGAATGGGTTATGTGGTTGATGGATTGGATATGGCGGAGGTGTCTCTTCCTGGCCGAGGAGGTGGATCCTCCACTAGACAAACCACCAGAGATGGTGTTGATAGTGTCGCGTAAGGGAGGGTCGATGGGGGTGACATCGGTGAGAGTCAGTTGGGGGTCATGGTTTGCGGGTTGGTTTGGGCGTTTATCATAGCAAGAGTCGCGGGGAGGGCGTCGGTGGTCAGAACGAGGAGGGTGATGGGGTCTAGAGGAGTGGTCATCTTTTCGGACAAAGCGGCGGAAATGGCCAGCACGAACCAGTTCTTCAATTTTATCTTGGAGTGCTTTACGTTCCACTGTGGTATGGCCGTAGTTTCGGTGATAGCAGCAGTATTTAGTAATGTCCGCATTGGGGGGAGTGGTCGTCTAGCGTGGTTGTGGGATGAGGTCGGCCTGTAAGGCCTCATCAAGGAGGCGGGATCTGGGAACATTTAGAGGGACGTATCTGGTGAAGCGGGGTTGTCAGGGTTCTCGAGGTCTCGGGTCAGGGCGGGGAGGTTGTGGAGTGGGGTTGGCAGTAGAGGGTGCGTAGTCATTGCAAAATTTTGTATGGAGAGTTTGCATTTCCTCCATACGGACGTAATCGGCAACACGCAATTTCAACTCATGCATGAAGACGGGTGGGTGCAAGTAGACGTTATTGGTGAAGGGGCCAGGTTTAAGAGTGAGGGCCATGCACTGAAGTATCATTTCTTGGTTAAGGTGTGGTGTGCGAAGGGCAGCCTTACTGAATCGAGCAATGAATGCCCGGAGCATCTCATCTTGTTCTTGTCTGACGCCGAGGAGCGATATTGTTGTAGTTTGATGTGGGCGACTGTCGGCGAAGTGAGTGGTAAACATGTGGGAGAGGGTGTCGAAGCAGTCAATGGAGTATGGCGGGATGGTGGTAAACCATTTGAAGGTAAGGGTGGTAGGAAATGCTTAGAAAAAAATGGCATCATGGGAATTGTAGAGGGCGACGTGGGTGATGTAGACTTTGAGGTGTTCATCAAGGTCGGTTTAACCAGTGTAATGCTCCAGCGTGAAAGGTTCCCACTGGGTGGGGAGGGGGGTGTTAGCGATGAAGTTGGTGAAAGGGTGACGGCGCCTGGGTTAGTGAGATGGGAGCGGGTGAGGAAGGATGGGATGGTGGACGAGGGTGGGAAAAGTGGAGGTGAAGTTGTGAGGAGGGATATGGGTGGTAGGGAGGTTGTGAGGGTTGTAGGGTGGGATATGAGTGGTGTGTAGGGTGGTGGGCATGTTGTAGAGCGGGATGTGTGTGGTGGGCAGGGTGGCGGCGGGGGTGGGAGTCGCAACATTTCCTAGGTGGGTGGAGTGGAAGTGAGTAGGATGGGTTGAGAGGATGGGAGTTTGTTGGGTGGTGGTGAAGGTGTGCGTGGTAAGATTGTACTCGCTTTCCTCTTCAGTAGGCTGGAAAGCTGGGGACCCTACGACATCAGATGTTTCCTTGGCCTTTCCCTTTTGAGTGGGATCGGCTTCAATCTTTCGCCTTAGGCGAGAGTTCTCCTGTCGCAGTGCTTCCATCTCATCAGCACTATGCTTCTTCAAGTCAGCCAGCTCCTGTTGCATCTTGGCTTGACCGTCTAGGATGGCGGCCAGATCCGGGATGATGTTAGCAGGTCCTGAGGGTCCTGTGTCAACTTGCTTGTTAACTCCTACTCTACTGTGGGTAGAAACCATTTTCGGAGAAAGCGGGTGGTAAGATATTATCTTGTGCCCCACGGTGAGCGCTAATGGCGTACCACACCTAGCCGGTCCAACCAAATAATAACAATAAACGATCAACATATATATGCGAAACAATTGGTAACCGGCCTAAGCCGCTAAAAGAGTAACCAGCCTAAGCCGACAGAAGAATAATAGCGGCCTAAGCCGCTAAAAGTGTAACAGGTCTAGACCGACCACTCTAGAAAACTCAACGAATTCAAAGCACTCGTAAGATTCATCAAGCCCACAATAATCAAACTAAGGGCCTGGGCTAAGGCTCATGCCCACCTACAGCCCAAACAAGGGCCCAGCCCATGACGTGGCCACACATAATTAATAATCTATAAATATGCATGAACCCCACGAATTAAAGGTATGCATTCATTACTTCCCTAATCACCAAATTTGACTTTCTTAGAGATTTCACTAACTTGAGCTTCAGAGCCCCTTCTGCGGGTAACCCCTCTTGGGTCCAAACCGATCACACTGTGATACCCATAAGCGATATGTATCAACCGGGAAGAAACCTACTTAAGAGATGGCGGACCAGGGTAAGGTAATACTTGTGTCTAACATATCTTGTTTGTTCTCTGCAAGAACAAATATCATTATAAATATATAAGATTTATTTATAAATTAAACTAAAATAAAAAAAATTATAAACATACAACTTCCTATTTTTTCGTACCATTTTAACACCTAATAGAAAATTAATACTTTATTTGTTTACATGAATCCTGGACCATCCTTTTTTTCCTGTTTTCATGCTTTCAAATCATGTACTATACTTTAACATTTTATATTAGCACTACTACAAATTTTCATATTACAAAGATTATTTTCTATTATTTTTTTTAAATTTTAATTGGTAGGTAATTTTTTTGTGGGTAATTATTTTTTACAAAATTATAAAATTCGTAAGTATTTCCTACAAAATTTGTTATGAAAAGTGTTTTATACAAAATATTTTGTAAAATAATTGACATCAATTTCTTGCAATTTTTTTTTCATAACAAAATTTATAAGTATTTTCTACGAAAAAAATTTCAAAATAAAATTGTCAGAAATATGAGTTTTTTTTAGTAATGTAGGTTAAATATGTTTTTTGTCCCTTAACTCTCAGTAAAAAATGGAATTATTCCCTCTTCGAAACTTTAGTCCAATTTAGTTTCCCAACTTTAGAATTGCGTAAATTTAGTCATTTTAACCAATTTTTGTTATGTTTATTTGATGTTTCAAATGTGTTTCATGATTGTTTCTTAGCTAACGTTGAAGCAAAAATGTGTCAAACAGTATAAACAATTCAAGTATTATCATGAAATGCGTTTGAAATGTTAGCTAAACTTAGCAAAATGTGGTTAAAGAGACTAAATTCATCTAAAATCGGAGGAATAAATTGGTCAAAGTTTCAAAAAAAGACTAATTTCAATTTTTACTAAAAGTTGAGGGATAAAATACGTATCTAACTTTTTATATTATATTTGTGATCAAAATTATCAAAAGAATATTTTAAGAATAAAATACATTACACTTATCAACTAATTTAAATCTTAAACTTTTAAGTGCAGGACACGAGAGAAAGAAAATAAAACAGAAAATAATTATGATAGTTATATTTGATTTGTTAAGTCACAAACATCATTACAAATATAAAAGATTTATATATAAATTAAATTAAAATAAAGAAAATTAAAAAACGTACGACTTCCTATTTTTTTTCTAATATCTATCAGAAAATTAACACTTTATTTTTCTACTCTATTCCTCGAACACCCCTTTTTCCCATTTTTTAAAATCATCGAGTATACTTTAACATTTTAATATTGTATTTGTGATCAAAATTATAAAAAAGAATATTTTAAAAATATATTACAAGTTAAAATAAATTTTAAATATTAAATACATGAGTAAAGAAAGAAAATAATTATATTCTAAAACGGATTTATCATATATTGGACCGTTGCTACCTTTGTTTAAATTTTAGATGAATTATTGAGAATTTTGAAAAATTAAAAAGAAAAAAAAAACACACACACACACACACACATATATATATATATATATATATATATATATATTAAATTATGATTTTTTTATAATAATTTGAATTAATTATTTTATTTGGTAGACAATGAGAAAACAAGATTATTCTTTTATAAATAAAGGATGAAAAATATGTTTTTAGTTTAAAATTCTTGTTATTATTTTTTTATTTTATAAATTTTGAATAATTAATTTTAGTTCATACCCAAAATATATGAATTTTAGTTTAGTTTCGGTAAAATGTTTTTCTTCTATTTTCATCTTCAAAATATTTTAAATTATTATTTTAGTTTTTAGTAGTTATTGCAAGATTGATAACAATATTATTCTTACAATAAATTTGATGAAGTAATTTAAAAGAGTACTTTATTTATTTTATTTATGTAAAAAAGTTATTTTTCAATAATACAAAATTGATATATTTTTAATAATTTATTATGACTGTTATAATTGATTTTTTAAGTTACAACACTAGTGTAGAAAATCCATATTACATTGGTTATTTCAGGCTTATTACATCAACTAGAGATAAGGTCAATTCACAATATATAAATGGGTGCAATCCTCACCTTACAAGCCGATTTTGTGGAGTTGAGTTAGGCTTAAAACCCACTTCTAACATGGTATTAGAGTCCTTTTTTAAAAAAATAAAATTAAGTCTATCCTAACGAACTTTCTTGGACATTATGTTCCACCTGCTATCTTGGGCCGCTATCGGACCACCTATTTCTAGTCCCACACACGAGATGAATATACTTCGGCATGAGTGGGTGTGTTAGAAGTCTCACTTCAACTAGAGATAAGACAATTTCATAATATATAAGTGAGGTGCAAACCTCACCTTACAAGCCGATTTTGTGGGATTGAGTTGGGCTTAAAAACCCACTTCTAACAATAATCATGATAAAAAATAATTACTTTTGTAATTAACACATACCTTTGTATTAAAGTTTTCATTTCTTTGTTTGACTTCTTGTGCAATGATCAAAACCATACGACAATACGGTCAATGGGGCAAATAACAATCAATTACCAATGACACCTATTAAATAAGAATTTTAGTTAGTGATATGAAATTAATTAGCTAATAACTAAAGTGATCAGAGTTCAACTTACCCTTCAATATAAGGGGCGATGTAAATTCTTTTCTTGGATTCATGAATCCACTGTTGAATATATCTTTGAGTGTGCATTGATCTATCCCAAACTTTTGTATAATTTGAGGCTCAAAACCATAAATATCAATGTGCCCTGCATTGACAATTAATTCATTTAGATACCTACATCCATACAAATTCAGAAGGCTAAGGTTGATTTCAAAAAACATAGATAAATTCAAAATCTAAATTTAGAGTGCACTCACATAACCCAAAGTTGAATGACTGTAATGTTCGACATTTGATTACCTTGGATTATTTCTAATAAATCTGACGTGTTCACATACAAAGTTATATTGCCATTGTCAACGCCAAATATTATTGCATCCCAAGGAATGGGAAAAGGTTCTTAGTACAATTCAAAAAAAAAGCCACAATCAACCCCTGAATTAGATTACCATTCTGGTGAGGTATAGGCTCGAGCTCGGGCTCATCCTCGGGTTCATCATCAGGCTTATCCTCGGGCTCAAGGCTTGCATGAGTTGCAATTGGGGACTTTTGCCTAATCCTAGGGTCCTACAAAACATATTAACAAACTTAAACATGAGGTGTGTTAAAAGTTATGTACAAATGTAATTAAGAAAAACATATCGTCTTTGTTTGACTTAATTAATTCTTTTGGCCATGAGATAAATGTTCCAAGTGTGTCTCCCACTACTTGCACTTCCATTGTGGGCACTGGTACTGGAGTAGTGGCATCTCTAATGTCTTCAACCACCACTCTAGCCAAATCAGCTGGCATTGGCATAGTGTGCATGGTGGACCCTCCTAAATAGACTCTCCCAATGGCCACAAAATGAGGAACACCTCCAACAAACAACTTACAACGATAGGAGATATCAGTCTCTATGTCCTCATCTTCATCCTCTACATCACAACTACCTTTGGTTCTATGAAAATTCATTTCATCTAGATTCAACACATTATGGTGGATGGATATGGACTCCCATCGTTGCTCCCACTCGCGCCTTAAATCTTCAGTAACTTGTCTCCTTATTTGCTGAGAAAAATGCTCCATCATCTCTTGAGTCATAGGTGTCGCAGAAATGTTGGGTCGAGGATATGATCCAAAATATTATCTCACACCCACACCAAAACTAGTAGTACGCACAGGACCAGGGTGTTCTTCAATACCAATAACAATGGTCAATATGTCACGACGACCTTGAGAGACAAAATTATCCAGTGAACTTTGCTCTTCAAGTTCATTCCTTAAGAAAGAATACATTGTCACTTATAATACAAATTAAAATAAATATTTAATTGCTACATCATTTGTATTATAACTTACAATTCTTTTAGTAATCATCATTGATTTCTCATATATCATTTGTCCTCCTGCTTTGGTACGAGCCATTTTCTATTTCTCAAATCATACTTTTATCTACTTCTGTCACATGATCCCAATTAGTTTCTAAAATGGACACCTTTGATCGAGCTAAGACACCCAAATAACTAACAAAATCATTTTGATTGGGTCCTTTAGCTCTTCTTGTGCAAGGGTCTATTTCAACTTGAACGTTACCCTAAGTCAATCGTTTAAGAGCTAGATGTTTCATACGTGTAGCTTCTTAAGTCTTCTTGGATGACTCTACCATCATTTAAGAAACTATTCAACGTCATTCTCATACACATTAGTGATTCGACTAGCATGCACCCAACTCTGATCCATTACTACACAACATAAAAAGCTCGTTTATACTTGCATTCAATATTCTCCAATTATCCAAATGAACAGTTGAAGTTTATAAGAATGATTTTCTTGATGATTGAAAAACATTTTTAAATCATTGATTGAAAAACACTTAAACTAATTTCTAAAAACATTGTAGAGGGTCGGACACCTTCGAACTTAACCAACACGTTCAATAATAATCGTAAACACACATCAACAAATACAATCTTAATTAGATGTTCAATTAAGATTTAAATTTAATTATAATAAATATAAGACATTAAAATTATATAAAATTTGAAAAAACTAACCGTTAGGAGATGAAATTTTTTTCCTAAAGTGAGTATGTTTACTTCAAACCACCAATGCAAGTAAAGCAACACTTAGAGGGGCCTTGAACAACCCAACAAATGGCAACGACAACAGATGGATGGAGGGATAAGTGGCGGCAGCGAGAATGGGGGTTTTCACGAAACAACCTCCTCCCCAAAAGCCCACACCAAGGTGCAACAGCATGAGACGACCAATGTCGGAGACCCCTCGACAACGCGACCATGAGATGGAGGTAGAATGGTAGTGCGAGGGCAAGCAACGACAACAAGGGGCGCGACGCTCTGACCAAACCACAACGTTTGAGAACCCGCACAAGTGCTCTAACTTCGGGAGGCAACTAACGGTGGACGAAGCTCCCCAGCGGCGTGGCTGTGCGGTGGAAGTAGAGTTTCGAACCAGCGGCGACATTTGCGTGAATGAGGCTGCTCGAGCGGAGAGTGGTGTGTGCAAACGATGGCTTTTACGTGAATGGGTTAAGGGAACAAGGGTTTGCACTAATGGCTGCTTGGACGACGTCAGAACAACCTCAATGCGGAGGAGTGGAGTGGAGGAAGAAGAAGCGAGCACAACAATGTAGTGCGAAGACGAAAAAGAGAAATGAGGGGGAAACCTAGGCTGGAATAAAATGAGGTACTACATCGGTTCTAATATTTAACCGATGTAGTATGAGGTGTTGTGCAATAATATAAGGTTATTCAATTTTTTTTAAATGGATGTTACATTGGTTATCAGAGTAACCGATGTAATAAAGTTCCCATTATTTTCAAAAATGCAATCGCGCATTACGCTAAATCAGTTTTCGTGTAATTCCTGTAATATCTTGTTGTAGTATACAATTTCTACACTAGTGACACCATTATAAATATATAAGATTTATTTATAAATTCAATTAAAATAAAGAAATTATAAACATACAACTTTTTTCAAACCTTTCTAAGATCCATTATAGAAAATTAATTCTACTTGATTCCTATACCATTCCTTTACTCATGCTTTCCAATCATGTACCAACACTCTACACCAAATGAATTCAAACTTTAAAACTTTGATATTTTATTTGTGATCAAAATCATCATAAAAATATTTTAAAGGTATATTATACAATTGAATATGTTCAAAGATCATGCTTATATATATTTTAATACAATATTTTTTATTTCTCTTCAAACCGAAAGACATAAATATTTTATTAAACATAAAATATTCAAATATCTTATGCTTTTATATCACAATAACACTACTACACTAGTGATTTGAAAGAAAAATTAGAAGGCTTAATACCTAATTTCGTCCTCTAATTTTATTCGAATTCTCAAATAGATCCCTAATTATTCATTTGTTCAATTTAGTCCTCCAATTTCTTATAAATGTTGAATTTAGTCATTTCCGTTAAATTGACATTAACGCCATTTATGTATAGTTCTATGTGTCATGTTATTGTCACATGTTTCAATTTATTTCCCTTATTTATAATTTAGATTTAATTTGGTCCTCTTTGTCGCAACCAAAATCGTGATGAGACGACTAACCAAAAAAAAAGTTTTTGTAAAAACAGGGTTTGGAGTCGCCACCATAGTTATTATAGGAAACTATGGAAAATCATGAAAAAAGAGCAAGGTCTGCGAAAAACAAGATTTTGGGTCCGGGAGTCGGTTACGCGTGGGGAAGATATTAGCACCCCCACAACGTCCGTCCTAAGACGGTTACCTTTAATTAAATGTGCAACAGTTATGTGGTTTTTCAAAATATTTATTTTTCCCAAAAAATAATATAAAAGGGTGTACAAAAGAAACAAATATATTTTTTTATCTTTTAGGGCCCGACGAGGATTAATCCTCGCTCCTACGTATCTCCATGTGAATGGAGAATCAAGGTTACGTAGTTCTTACTGAAAAACTATTTGAAAAATGATTTAATTTGTTTTATAATTTTGAAAACTTTTTTATTTATATTTTAGTAATTGGTGTCACGTAACGCGAGCGGTCAGATAGACACTTGAAATAAATTCTTTTTTTCTAATCTTTTATTTTTTCTTAATCATTTATAAATTTTTAATATATCTTTTTAAAGTTATATTAAAGTACTTGTGGATGTCATTCCGATGTGAGCAACCGAATAGATATAGAATAATAAACAAAGAAAAATATTTTTTATATTTTTAGATCATTTGTATATATTTTTAGAAAAAACAAAAGTCTAAATTGGATGTCATGCGATGCAAGTGGTCGGGCAGACAATAAAGAAAGGAAAAAATATTTTTTATGATTAAAAAAAGAATGAAAATTGAAAAAAAAAAACTAAATTAAAGAAATGAAAGAATTGAGAGTGGCGTACCTTAAAAAAGTTCCAATATCTCCTCACCTTTTCTCTTTTTTTTTTTTTTTTTTTTTTTGCATCCTTTTCTAATATTTTTGTGTTTGTTTTTCCAATAGAGATAAAGATGAGAGGTGTCTATGTGGATGGTAATGAGATAAAGAGAGAGTGTAGAGAATGTTTTCTTTTTTTTTCTACCTCCTTCAATATGTTTTTTTAAAAGAGACATAAAGAAGGAGGTGTGTATGTGAGAGTGGTGATGTGAAAGAATTAGAGTAGTGTCGAGAATCTCCTTTTTCGGTTTTTTCTTTCAGTTATGATAGAGTGCGTATTTATACTCGTACCTTGCAATATCAATGCAATCTCAGCCTTAATTGTAATGAACAATATAAGGAAGGAATTGGTTATGATAGCAACACATTATGGGAATCAAATCATAGTAAATCAGAGCACAAAATCAATCCCAAATTAGTAATATTGATTCTAACCATTAACAAATCAGAGCACAAAATCAATCCCAATTAGTAATATTGATTATAACCATTTGAAGAAATATTTCTTCTAATTATTAGAATCATATCACTAATTACTCTTCCAAGAGCAAGGGTAGAAAGCAGGTTGAGGTTGAGTTGTTGGGCTAATGAGAAGGAATGTGATAATTAATAACAAATTGGGCTATTCCCTCTTTATTCCTTTTTTTTTCTTTTTTTTTCATCTCTCTTTCTTTTCTTTTTTTTTTCTAAAATTAAAGTTTGAAAATCTTTAAAGAAAATAATGTTTCACATTTTTTTTATTTTTTTGTATTTTATTTTAAATAAATTTATTTACCCGAATGAAATTGGGTGTTGACAACTATCCCTCTTTACTTAGATTTTACTAGATAATATGAAAATTTGATTTTTTCATATTATCATAAGTAAAGATAAAAACACTAATTTCGTTCGGATTTCAAAAGAAGACAAATTTGAAGATAGACTTGACCATTCAAAAGGAGATGGTCTGCATTTGAAAGGAACTAGGTGACCATTACCAAGTAGAGGGTCCCAATTCTACACACATTTTTTTTTTTACTTTTTGAAATATAAAAAGAGCAATCCCGAGGAGAGTGGCTATATTTAAAGGATTCAACGACCATTACCATATAGAGGGTCCCAATCCGAAAAACCAATTTTTTTTTGTATTTTGACTTTTAAAAAAAAGATTAGACCAATCCTCAAGAAAGGGTCTATATCTAAAAAAACCGATGACCATTACCATGTAGAGGGTCATCATCTGACAAAAGAAAATCAATGACCATTGCCTCGCAGAGGGTCTTGATTTAAAGAGATCGATGATCATTGCCTCGTAGAGGGTCTTGATGTAAGGAGATTGATGAACATTGCCTCGCAGAGGACCTCGATGTGACATAAGAAATCAATGACCATTGCCTTGCAGAGGGTCTTGATGTAAGGAGATCGATGACCATTGCCTCGTAGAGGGTCTCAATGTGACAAAAGAAATCAATGATCATTGCCTCACAGAGGGCCTCGATGTGACATAAGAAATCAATGACCATTGCTTTGTAGAGGGTCTTGATGTAAAGAGATCGATGACCATTGCCTCGCAGAGGACCTCGTTGAGCAAAACCATGACCATTGCTTTGCAGAGAGTCTTGATGTGACATAGGAAATCAATGACCATTACCTCGTAGAGGGTCTTGATGTGAACATAAGGAAATCAATGACCATTGCCTTGCAGAGGGTCTTGATGTATAAAAGGAGAACATGAATTTTGCTTTTGAAGTGTCGACAAACACCACGTGAATGCCTAATGTTTTTTAGACTTAAACAAAAAAAAAATCATTGCTGACTCTTTTTTTGAAATGATTTTCAATGATTTTGTGGAGTATGATGGATGATTTGATGATGCATGAAATGTTATGATTTTCTTTTTGAAACTATATGATATGCTTGCATAGATGCGTGAATGCATGAGTGGAATTTGCTCGTTTTTTCATTTTTCATTTCTTCATAAATCTAAGAAATGTTGGAGGAGTTATGCATATACACACGTTATGAATCATTAATGATGTATGACATGCTATGATTTTCTTTTTAAACTTAGACGATGATGCATGCATGGATGCGTGGATGCATGGATGCATGGGTGAAATTTGCTTTATTCAAAAAGATGAATTACTCATGTATGCATGCCTTGGTATGATGTATGGATTTTTCTTTTGCATTTTTTTGAAAACAAATTCGAATTAATTCCCATTTCATTTTTATTTCTAATTCATGGAGTCATTCTACTTTGATTTTTTTTTTTTACTTTTCTAAATCATTTCCTTGGTCTAATCAATTTACTAACAAACACTTTTTTA
>Ga0214544_1010456_pt1 | contig 13637 bp, 8 predicted proteins | sample CNSS3metaG_FD_160074 | JGI IMG/M metagenome (GOLD analysis project Ga0214544, IMG submission 160074) | Root nodule microbial communities from cowpea collected in UCLA plant growth center, Los Angeles, California, USA - CNSS3 | ecosystem: Host-associated > Plants > Roots > Nodule | place: USA...
GTCTTAGAGGCATTTTGCCTGTTAACTAAACAACCCTTCACTCTCTTCATCAACCACCTTAGCCTCATGTCTTTCGTATCTCATATCTCATAAATAAGGCTTTCATGGCCAAACTTTCTTTCTTTCTTTCTCTTTCTCTTTCTCTTTCTCTTTAATGTAACCTAGTTAGGATTGGATCCATATTTCCTTTCCTATCGTAGCAAGTCTCAATCTCCGTCTTTCCTTTCCTCTCCTCTCCTGTATCTTCAACTAGTTTGTGCCTTAATATAATAAATAAAACTCGGTGGTTTTGTTGAATTTATACTATAGATATAAAATAAAAATTTATAGTATATTAAATAATACTAAAGTTAAGTATATAAAACAAAATAACTAAAACAATAAAACCTGATTTTGGTTGTCAGGGAAGTAAACTTGATAGTAGACTTGTTGTATTTTGAAGTCTCAAACCTCTTTCTCCTTTTCAAGTCTCAACTCTTTCACAAATCTACAAAATTTATTTTAAGATTAATCATTAATAAAAATAATTCAAAAAAAATATTGTTCTTCGATAGTAAGTGGGCAAGATATATGAAAAAAAAAACTCTTAAAACCCGTAAATTGAAAAGTACCGAAAAACAAAACTGGGGAAAAGAAACACATTTCTAATTCTAATACAAATCCAAAACAAAATAAAAATAACAGCAACACAAATAAAAAGAAAAAAACATACTAACCAGGAATGAGGATGAAAATATTGGTACACCAGAAATGAGGACATTCAAGGAATGTAATATGCTAAAACCCTAAAAAATGAAAAAAAATGACTCTTAAGAGAGAAGAAAATAGAATACTGATTGATTATAAGAGAATAAATATATCGCTAATCATTCTCTTTTTCGTAAACAAAATTATAATTTACTAAAAAAGATTTTAACTCATTATCATTTTAAATACCAATCAAAATTATTAAACAATAATAATTTAATTAAATTTTGATTTCAAACATAAACTTATAATTAATTTAATAGAGCTATATTAGTAATAAAATTTCTTTTTGGGCCTTTTTTTCTTAAACATAATTTTATAATTAATTTAATAGAGATATATACTAATATTATTGGTTTTTGCCACCAATCAAATTAATTAATGTTGATATTTTATGAATAATGTATTTTAAATTTACAATAATGCATATGGTTTTATACCCAAAGTAGGTGATTCTAGATGTATATTTCAATTATCATTAATGTTATAATATGATTAGTATCATTGTGTTTATGTTTGTGTATTAGTGGATCTCTCAAAGGAGAACATTAGTGTGCAAAGAATGATTATTTATGAATGACTTTGTATTTATGATTAGTTTTATGACTCAAAACATTAATGTTAGGCATGTGTTAATCGCAATCTTTGTTCCGATATCTTTACACATGCATGTTACGTATGTTCCAGTCTTTCATGGGTTGAATTTCGTTGACTAGAGTGAAAAAGTCCAATCTCACTTGGGTGTGTGATGAGTTCATATTTTTGTCGTCATTTAATGTTAAATGTTGAATTTTTGCCCTTAAAGATTGATTTAAATAGGATTTGTGATAATTGGGCTTTTGCCGTCATTCGTGAATCCGTGAGATAGAAATAGCTTAGAAATTGATTTTAGTTGCATAAAATATTATTGGGTATTCTTACATTTGTTGATGTAGCTGAAATTTAGCTTGGGTCATTAAAAGTGTGGAATTGAAATGTCTTGAGTAACAAGTTGAGTCCAAAATCGGTAAATTATGGAAAGAAATAATTTACGAGCTAAAATTACCCCTGATTTTTACTTATACACCACCAATTTTAAATGGCCACTCAAAACCTACTTTGATACCCCTACCTTTTTCTATTTTCACCCCTCTTATCAATCAAACTCAACTCATCTAGATCATGTCATGTGGCAATCCTCCACTAATTAAACACACCAACTAGAAAATCACACGTGTAGCACTCAAGCACTTAAAATTTAGTCATCCAAATGTTGCCACGTCATCATCTTCTTCCCTTCTCCCAAACAAAAACCCTAACCACATTCACCATTGTCAACATTCACATTGCCGCCACCTGTACATTTGTTGACCGTAGTAGCCTCGTTGGAGATCCATGAACACGAACCACACCATTCATGGCAGACTTCGCACTCCTCTAGAAACATGAGCGAACCATGGACTACGTGACACAGATCGCGAGTTCAGCCTCCATTGCATCGCCTGGAAACACTACAACCACATCAAACAGAAAATGTAACCTGCCACCACAAATCCTACATTGCACCATTGCGAGTTCGGCCTCCATTATAGCATGATCAAATCTTCAAGTTTGAAATTGCAAAGCACGAACCAGATTGCGACAAACACTAAACTCAGTTTGCCATCCGTAAAGTTTCGTGTCAGCCACTAAACCATCAACCATTTTGAAGGAGAGTGCCTCATCACGAATGCCAAACACAAAGTAGTGCAGCCAGAAAACGCACCATCGAGTTCGTCTTTCCCGAACAACTAGATTCGCATCAGGTCAAACCTGGTCAAAGCAGTCAATTGTGGACAAATTCTGATTACAGTTGGTTAAATGGTAAAACTACAAGGGTCGATTTGGAAATTGGACAGAAATTAAGTCCCTGATAATTATTTAAAGATTTTTAATTAGAGATTTTTAATTAATTATCTTTAGTATATCTCAAATTATCAACAGATAAAAACTTCCAAATACATTTAGAAACTAATGAAATCTGTTAATTATTTGAAAGATATGATATCAAAAGATAAAAGATTTCAGCAACAAAAAAGATAATATTCAAGTCCAATCAAGGGTTATATAAAGAGACCCAAGGGAGCAGAAGAGGGACACTTAACACCTCTCTAGTTTTGGCAGCTACCATCCACCACATCTCTCATTTTTCTATCCTTTTTTTTTCCATCAGTCATGATTTATCCTATATTCCATCCAATCCATGGAGTGTTATGCTTTTAAGGTTGATTCAACTCTAATTTCATTATGGATTTTGAGGTTAAATTAAAATAATTTCTTTGTTCTTTTGATTACTGTTGTGGTTTTCTTTTATATATGTACTTTGGTTGAATTTACTATGGATAATCTAAAAGTTGTCACTTTTAAGAGATTGTACTTTGATTAAAAGTGAGAACATCAACAAATGAACTGAGACTTTACATTGATTGATTTGTAAATCTACAACAATAATTAATTTAACAATAATCTTAATAACCAATGATGAATCTATTTTGAAAGCAGCAGAATTGGCTTGTTTTACTACAATTGTTTCAAAGTCTTTTATTAATTTGTTGTTTCATTCTCAAAATTCTTCACAACAATTTTGCATATCATAATATAGTTTTAATTGCATTAGGTTAGATTTTTATAAGAGTCAAATATTGAAAATCAATTTTGTATTCGTTTTGATATGACTCAGGGTTGGCTTAAACCTATCTAGTTTGTTCACTACTAACTTGACAAACTAAAGTTGCTAGAGTTAAGTAGTAGTAATTTGATCGCTTCACGACATTGTTATCAAATTTGGCGTCGATGCTGAGGTCTATGGTTAGTATTTTCTTTATTTTCATCCTTATTCATTTATTTTGTTTTTATTTTATTTCTTTTGATGCATATATGTTTAATAAAGTTTGAGTTTTTTTTTTTGTAGTCTTAAGTTGTTTTTGGTATTTCTAGCAAAGTTTATGTTTTTGTTTTGATGAAGAATTTCTTTTTGAGAAATATTTTGAGACTAGTTGGGAAAACTCTGCTAGGAAAGATTTGGTATTAAAATTGTCTATTGTGACACACATCTCTTTCCTAGTAGTGAACCTAGCAACATCTTAACTTATTTCTTCGTTGAAATCTTTCTACAAAGCACAAACAAGAAAAAAAAAGTCAAAAAGAGGAACATTTTCAAGCGGACTATGCAATGCATGACCTAAGCCAACCCAAGTTAGTTCTATCAATTTGATCCAAAACATGAACAAAACTTGCGTAAACTGCGTAGAAGATTGGTTTTTTAGTGTTCTTCTAAGGGAACACCTTCAACATCTAAAGCCACTGCAGAAATGATACCACATTCATTCTCTCCATTCACATACATATCTTTTAGTACTTTACCTAATCCAAATCCAAACATAATGGATGAGAGAAGCATCAAATAGTTGGCCACATCAAGCAATACTATCATAAACAATAACATGCAAAACCTAGAGGGGTAGTGTGAGCTCAAGACTGACCTACTAAATGCCTTGCAAAAATTCAATGTGTTATCAGGGGAGAATCCACATAAACACTTGAGACAGTTCCATATGATCTGTGAGAACTTTAGATCTCCCATGATCGCCCTATAAAACTTAAAAATGAGAGCTTTCCCTTTTACTATTCATGGAGCGGCACGTGATTAGTGCTACTACCTTTCGTTAAGAATCCCTATTTGGGAAGCTATGGAAAGACTTTTCATTAAGAAATATTTCCCTACATCACGAGTGGCCGCCATTGGTAGAGAAATTTGTGGAATTGAGCAGCAAGATCGAGAAACCCTTAGTGAATATTGGGAAAAGTTCAACAAACTTAGTGCATCCTATCCTTAGCATCAAATACAAGAGCATTCTCCCGTTCAATGGCATGTGTCAGGATTTAAGCACTCAAAATTAAGCAACCAAATATAGCCACATCATCATCTTCTTCCCTTCTCCGAAACAGAAACTCTAACCATGTTCACCATCATCAACATTCACGTTGTCGCCACCTGCAAATCTATCCACTACAGCAGCCTCGTCGGAGCACCGTGAACACGAACCACACCATTCATGGTAGACTTCGCACTCCACCAGAAACGTGAGCAAACCAGAGAATGTAACACCCCAATTTTGGGATGTCATGGAAAGTTAGAAAATGAACACGTTTGACAGAAAAATATTATCATTGAAAATGTACTAATAAAAAAACTTTTAATTTATTTTTAATTACATAGTTCAAAACATTACTTGGTCAAAAAATTCAATAACAATTGCGAACAAAAGAAAATTACATAGTTTTTTAGTATATGATTTAAACCCTAGAGAAAAAGCAAAAAGAGAGCAACCTCCATACATCAAACGAACCCCCTCAAAAACAACATCAACATGTTATTCATGCACCCACGGATATCATCCACTTCTCTCAAAGCTTCACGTCAAAACAACACTCAACAACACCATTAGAAACCATCATCGTTGCACCACATTCAAAACACAAAAACTATGGAAACCATGGACTTTTACAGCACCCATACTCATAGCAAACAAGTATCATCGGTGAGAACATGAATTCACAACAAACGGCACAACCTCACTCATTCATGCGAGCATCAAACTTCATTCATCAATCAACCAAACAATAAAGAAAAGGAGATCAAGGTCTAAATAAAGACACAAAAGGTTGGCTTCCCCTACCTATTGTAGTTGTGCTCTCTCTTAGCTCCACGCCCTACTCAGAATTTCTCTCCTCTTCATCTTCTCTTTACTCCTCTTATAGAACCCCAAATAAACTAGAGTGGTTTTGTAAGACCCGTAAATTTTAATTAATTAATTAATAAATGTGGGTAGTGGGAGCCTTTATGACATTTAATGCTGGTTGTTGTGATGTGGAATAGTACTAGCTCAAATGGTTAAGAGTACTTAATTATGTGATAGGACTTGGGTTTAAGTCCTATGTATGCCAATTATGTGCTATTGGCATGGTTATGGGTTTGAATCTTGGTAGACCCATATTAAACTTTCTTTTTGCTAGAATTATGTTGGCATGAATATGAAAAGCCATAAAACCCTAGCAGAGCCAAAGGGAGGGTTGGAATCAAATTTTTGTATCGTTTAACTTCTTGATGTTTATCGTATGTGGTTTAGAGATAGTATGTGTGTGTTTGTGGTTTCCGTTGTATTGAGTTCTCTTTGTGACCCAATCATTGCTATGATTATCATGATTCTTTTTTTTTTTGACTTTAGTGACTGAATCATTGCTATGATTATCATGATTTTTCTTTTTGGCTTGACGAGATATTTTGAGTTTTTCTTCTAAATACAATACACTTAATATTATTCTTATTATTAATTTTATTTTATTTTACCATTACTATTATTATTATCCTTATTATCCTTATTATTTTATTTTACTATTATTATTATTATTATTATTTTATTTTTATTATTTTATTTTATTATAATTACAATTACAATTATAATTATAATTATAATAATAATAATTATTATTTCTATTATTATTGTTATTGTTATTTTTGTAAGCCCCTTTTTCAGTTCCTAAGTGTAGGGGCCTGGCCTTTTCGTAGGCTCATGGTCAGCCCATCAAGGGACCCCAATAATCTGCCCAGCCCCCTCACAACCTCACTTTACCTTTTTTTCAGACAAATAGTTTCTCTCCTTTCTCTCTCTACGAAAGCAGAAGCTCTGCTAGGGCATAGAGAACCTTCCACCCATGAGCTAGCTCAGTTTGTTCAACTACCAAGTAAGTTACTCCTCAAATCTGTTGTAGTCTTCTTTCCCTTTTCTCCTGTTGGGTGCTTTTGTTGCGTTTGGGGTTCATCCTCTTACTCTCGTTTTGGGTCTTGGGGTTTCTGTTTCAGCTCACCATCTTAGTCCTTGGAGCTGTTGTGCCTGGGTTGCGTTCTTCGAGTTGCTGTTTCTTTTTCTTGCGTCTAAAAAGGTAAGGGAAGCTAGGTTCTTTGAGTGCCACTGTTGCAGGACTCGCTCAGGCGACAATGCCTAACTTAAGCGAGACAGTTGTTGTAGCTTAAGCGAAGGCCTTTAGCCTGAGCGAGAATAGGGCATCTTTGGTTTTGTTTTCTTGAATTATCCATGGTTTGGCTGTATGTCTTGAATATGCATGGTTGCTTGAACTATATGCACTGGAATTGGTATGTTTGGTATGAGTTATGGCATGGAATTTTTGAATGGTGGTATGGTGAAATGAGAATTTGATGTATGATGAAAATATGGTGGTTATGGTATGAGGAACATGAAATTAGTGTGAGATAGGCATAATTCCATGAGTCTCGTGGGGGGATCTCATGGTGGTGTGTAGTGTATATAATTAAGATAAGGATTCAAGTAAAGATCGCATCCCGAAGCTCTAAAGCATCAATGAGTCTCAGGTAAAGCAAACTGATCCAAGTGGTGAGAGTAGCGGGAGGCCCTAGTCTTTGGCAGGATAATGGCCTTAGATGCTTGAAGGCTAACCTTGTGTGTGGTAGGATGAGTCATAGTGCAAGCGTCTAGTGAATCCGATCTTGTTATATTTATCCAGATAATTGAGTCATAGTGTCCTGTTTGTTTACTATAACATGATTTGTACCTTTTGTGTTGTATGTTTGGGATTGTTTTAAGTTCTTGCCTGCTGTAATATGTAGAAATTTAATTTATACTAGCTTACCCTTTCATTTTGCGTATGTTCTTGTGTTGTTTTCTCTTTTGCGATGATCACCTTTTGGTTGGAGCAAATGGGAGAAACACCGAAGATAGATCTGGTGGTGGCAGCGGCGCTGTTTAGTGGGGACCAAGTATGACTCTCAAGAGTAGTTTCAAGGCCCTGGTGCCTTTGTATTTCTTTTTCCTAGGAGTGGCTCTTTTGCTAAATTGTTTAACCTTTTGGTTATGTTTGGTGTATGGCATTGCGGTATGCCTAAGTTTCCTTTTCTGTACACTCTTGGATGACTATAATAGTTGGATCTTTATGTATGTTGTTCCTTTGATTGCTCTCCATTATTATAACTATGTGATGTTTTAATTTAGTAGATTTTACTCTATTTAAATGGGATATCACAATTTTTATTTTTATTATTCTTATTCTTATTTTTATTTTATTTTACTATTTTTATTACAATTTCTGTCATTTTTATTTTTTATTTTTTATTTTTTATTTTTTTTATTATTATTTTGATTATTATTATTATTAATTTCATTTCATTTTATAATTATATTTATTACTATTATTATTTTATTATATTATTTTTATTATCATTGTTTTGTTTTATTGATAAATTTATTATTATTATTTTATTTTATTAATATTAATGTTTTATTATTATTTTTATTTTCATTATTATTTTTATTTTTAAAATTTCAGTTTATTATTATTATTATAATTATTACTTATATTATTATTATTAACATTACTATTTTTATTTTTATTATTATTATTACTAATATTCTCCTTTTGTTGTATTGTTATTGTTATTATTATTATTGTTTTGTTTTATTGAGGAATTTATTATCATTATTATTGTTTTATTTTATCAATATTATTATTTTATTTTATTAATATTACTATTTTATTATTATTGTGTCATTTTATTTTATTATTTTTATTTTTATTTTTAAAATTTCATTTTATTACTATTATTATTATAATAATAATAATAATTATTATTATTATAATAATAATTATTTATATTATTATTATTTAGTTATTATTTTATTATTAATATTACTATTATTATTATTATTATTATTTTCTATTTATTTTATTTTATAATTATCTTTATCTTTATTATTATTATTATTTTACTTTACTGTTACTTTATTATTATTATTATTTAATTTTATTTATGATTTTATTATCATTATTATTTATTATTATTTTATTATTTTAGTTTTATTATTTTATTATTTTATTATTATTATTTTATCTTATTATTTTATTCTTATTAGTCTTATTGTTTTACTATTATTGTTTCATTTTATTTTATTATTATTATTTTTATTTGTATTATTTCATTTTATTATTATTATTATTATTATTATTATTATCATCATTATTGTTATTGTTGTTGTTTTTTTATTATTATTATCATTATTACTATTTTATTGTCCGCGCGATATTTTGGGGCAATGGTTATGTATTATTCCTGCTTTTGTATATTGTTTGATTATTTTTTATTGTGTTGGACTATGATCTAGTCATGTGATTATGACTGGATAAGCATATTTCATGTTATGGATTGTATGTGTAGTGTTTGGGGTTCTTTGGAACTTACTTCAAAGTGCCAAAAAACTAGTAGCAGCGACGGTACTAGTGTGGCGCCTAGTGGCTTGGGGTGTGCTGCCTGGCGGCTTGGGGTGTGCTGCCAGGTGACAAGGGAAAATCAGAGAAGCTTGGAACGCATGGCGCCTAGCGAAAAATGTGATCCCGCCAGGCATAAAAGATTTGGTAGAGGCTCTGGAAAGCGTATGGCGCCTAGCGGTGTGAGTGATCTACGAGGCTTCTAGGATATCTTAAAGGTCGGCTTGCTAGTGTTCCTTGAGTTATGGCTTTGAATGTATCCCTTGAGTTGTGGCTTGGGATAAGGGTTAAGCATGTGGTATTCCTTGAGTTGTGGCTCGGAATAACATCTCTTGAGTTGTGGCTTGGGATGGCGGATGAACACGAGAAACTCTTGAGTTGTGGCTCAGGTTGGCGATTGTTGCCAGTGTGAGTGTGCGGGTTGTGGCTCGTACGAATGTGTCCATAGCATGGACCCTAATTTTGGGATGTCATGGAAAGTTAGAAAATGAACATGTTTGACAGAAAATGATTATCATTGAAAATGTATTAATAAAAAAAATTTTGATTTAATTTAAATTACATAGTTCAAAACGTCACTTGGTATTTTTAGTAATTGCGAACAAAATAAAATTACATAGTTTTTTAGTATCTGATTTAAAACAACTAAATAAATTATAATAACTCTCGAGTTCATCCCAACCTCTCGTCAATTTACTCTATGCCAAAATTATCTACAATATCATTTGCTCCCATATAACACACACTTTATACGATCATCGCACAGGCAACAAATACACAAACAAACAAATAGGGGTAAGCTAACCATAAACAATGATATATATAAAAGAAAATCGTAAATAAGACATGTCAAATAATACTCAACATCGCATTCAAGTAACATTTAAGCATTATGATCACAATCAATCTTTTGTTTGAACACACAACCCCCCAAAATCTAAACAATCATACCAAACCAAACAGACTATCACATCTATCTAGAAATAGATGGTTCGATGTGTCCCACTATCGCAGTCAGATTGTCTCCCTTATTCCTCGAGGAATTAGAAGTTAAAACATCGATGCATCGCACATCGGGCACTATACTCGCAACAAGCCAAAATAAGGTGAAACATTTTCCCCTCCTCACTACTTCACACAGGCAAGAGGGTACAACACTCGAACCAATCCTCTACCGCTGCTTCACACAGGCAAAGAGGACCCCTTTCCATTGCTTCACACAGGCGAAAGAGTCACCACTAGGTTCCGAGGTACGGAAAACCTCACACAACACTTAATTCCACCAAGAGCTCTCAAGCAAAGCAAAATACTCCCAACATGCAACACATGAGGATTAGATAATACCAACAAAATACACATCATCACATTAAGCATGGAAAATAAAGTTCCATAACATAAAACCATCAACTTATCAAACAATACATTCATACAACGAACCCAACTAGTGGTTTCCAAACCAGAAGAAACATCAAACAACTAAAGCACGAAGCCACCATTTTACTTGTACAACCATGTAACTAGAATATTACATATAGCCAAGCAAAAGACATAGCATTGACATTGCAACTACGGCTATATAACTCACATTAGTAGAAAGGGTTTGTAAAGAAACGCTATCTAATAATATCTTATGGACAACGTTTATAGATATCACTTGACGAAACAAGCGCTCTTTATGTATTTTTACAAAGACAGCGCTTCCTACAAAAAGTGCTTTGTATCAGTGCTCTAATGGACAACGCTTAGAACCACAAACATTGTCTATGTATTCTTCAAAAATACAAATTATATACAGACCATGCCGCTGGTAAACACAAGTGCTTTCTATGTATTCTTCATCAATAGATAGAATTTTTCTCAAACAAGCATTATGTATTAGTTCAATTATTTTTTTTATAATTTATTTAATTTTTCATTCATTCCTTCTTATTTTAGTGTAATCTATATATAAAAAACATATATGACAACTATAACCATCAATCAAAAACTAACCAAATGTGATTCAAAAAAACATTCGTGCATTAGCTAGGAAAGTATTTTAATTCACATTTCAGGAGGTTGAAAATTTAACTTCTCCATCAAAAGCTGCAACATTTTGATATTTTGATGATTTTCCCTGTCAATTTGAATGTCCAACAACTTAATTTTTAATTCTTCAATCTCCCCCCTCATGCCTTACACATATGAAGATGTAAAATCATGATAGGATTGCCTCCCAAATGTTTTGGTTAATTCGAATCCAACCCCATACACCTTCCTTTGTTAATTCTAGCAACTTTAACAAACGTTATAATTCATCCAATAGAAATACTCCTATAAATGCTTATTGAGATGTTTCTTCCCATGCTCTATTAAACTTTACCTGAAAAAATAAAAATAAAAATGGTAATGCATAGGGAAAGTATAAAAAAAGACACTAATGTTAAACATTATAACATCATTTATCTGTGACTTACATCCACATGTTTTGATCTTTGATCCATCCAAGATTTGTCCTTCTTTCACTGGTGTGTATGACAAAACTCTGATTCGGTATGAGATTTTCTATTCAACTTTGTCTAAGATAAAGTGGACAAAAATACTAATTTAGAAATAAAAATATGTTCAAAAAAAGAAAACATATTTTTCAACTTATGGTTTATGTAAACCCAGACCAAGTCAAATCCATATACGTAATTACTAATGTTTTATGAATATAGCAACCAAAAGGGGTTATAACTATATCAAACAAATAAACTTTACATTAATATGATGATATTAGTTGATCTTACCAATGATTTATATGCTGCTAGGAATTGATCCAAGGAGCTCACAAAAGGAACACCAATCAAAATAGTTATTGGATAAGCACAAGCTACACCATTCAAAACAATAATATTCATGACATTGTTCATAAGTTTAGACAAAGAAATGTTAGTTATAAAAAGTCATTAATGTAAATAATTAAAAAAGTACAAATAAATTATTTTTTATTAATTATAACTCTCATGTGTATCTTAATATATATATATATATATATATATATATATATATATATATATATATATATATATATATATATATATATATATATATATATATATATATATATATATATATATCACTACAAAAATAATTATTTTTAGTGGGAGTTATATTTGGCATTTTCGGGGGTTTTAACCCCAATTAATGGGTTTACTCGGGGTTTGCAATTCCCCTGGAAGAACTAGCGTCACTATTAGATTACCGAGGGTTTTTAGCAACCCCTGGAAAAACACAACTTGCTTGGGGTTTTCGAAACCCCCACTACTGCCTGAGGTTTTCGAAATCCCTGCTACTGTCAAAGGTTTACAAAACCTCCACTACTGCTAAGGGTTTTCAAAACCCCCGCTACTGCCAGGGGTTTTCAAAACCTTCGCTATTGTCAAGGATTTTCAAAACATCTGCTAATACTTGCAGTTTAAAACCTCCAATATTGTCTGTTTGTTTGTTTCGTATTTTTTAATAATACATAAATCCTAAAATAAAAGAAAAATTATAAAAGGAAAACATTTTAAACTTTTTGTAATTATAATTTATGCATATAACATTTATAAAAGGGAAAAAGAACAAAGTCTACAATATGACAAAGTGTAAAAGTTAAAATTAACAAGTCATATTACAATGTTATTTGTTTTAAATCAGACAAATAAACATAATGAAAAATTAAATAACATCCTTCTAATGCGGTACTTGATATTGCGAACACTTCCTTGACTAGAGACACCTTATGGCTCAACAAAGTTCATAACTTCTTTTGCAACCATTTGTGAAGAGAGATTGTTTAAGAACAATTCTTTGTAACAGTTACTTCAACGAAGAATAATCATAAGTTGCTTTCAACAAACAAACCTTTCTTTTTTTACTGTTGACCTCTTTGCCAAGACTTAACCAAGCAAAAAACGGAACATATTTGTGCACTCCTAAGGTCATGTATGATATGATGGGTTCATGAGGCTCCTAAAGCATGACAATATCACAAGCTCAGACACAAACTATTGTATGACATTCATAGTGATAAGGAAAAACAAAAGAAACATATCAACATCTTTGCACTCCCAAAATCTAATTGAAACATTCTACTCTTATATTATTTATATATATATATATATATATATATATATATATATATATATATATATATATATATATATATGTATATATATATATATACATACATATATATATATATATATATCACTAGTGCAGAATGGGGTTTTTAACTCGCCTTATAGGCCTCGGTTACTGCGGGACCGAAGCCTATAAGGAGGCGGTGGCATTTTTGAAATTATTCTCAGCATTTTGCCTCGGGTCGCATATCAACCGAAGCATATAACCAGTTTTATGCTTCGGTTCTCAACCAACCGAAGCCTATAACCCATCTATGGCCCCCACATTTCCAAAACTGCCACTGACAGCACACTTTTTGGCCTCGGGTGTCAAAGGACCGAGGCCTATAATTGACGATTTGGCCTCGGGTGGACCAGAACCGAGGCCTATAACCCATCTGTGGCCCCCACATTTCCAAAACTGCCACTGACAGCACACTTTTTGGC
>Ga0214544_1010457_pt1 | contig 13632 bp, 10 predicted proteins | sample CNSS3metaG_FD_160074 | JGI IMG/M metagenome (GOLD analysis project Ga0214544, IMG submission 160074) | Root nodule microbial communities from cowpea collected in UCLA plant growth center, Los Angeles, California, USA - CNSS3 | ecosystem: Host-associated > Plants > Roots > Nodule | place: USA...
ATATAATTCCGATTTTAAATCGACGCACTGCGAAGCGAGCCGTCACAACAATCTCAGAATCGACAAAAGCGCCGTAAATCAAATACGATAGCCGAACCAACAATCGGATCCTGGGCAGAGCGCTGGCTGGAGTCGGTAAGGAATCACCGGATTATTACGGATGAGCAGCGCTATAATAAGATTAATAGGTAATCATGTGAGGGCGATATAATCGACCGGATGCTGCGCCCCTGGCCCGCGCACATGGAGCAAATTTCGCGACGTGCGAAGGCGCGACGCAGCACATCTGTCACGACGGGTGAGGTGATCCGTTCGAAGATTCCGATCGCACTGATCGCTGCCTTGCAGCCGCATGATTCCCGTCAGTTGCACCGGTGTGCCGCAATCATAGAGGCTCCTGGACCCCACCTTGCGAGGCGGACCATCGCGGGATGGTGGTACGCTCTAGAGCGTAGCGCGCAGCCAGGACCCGTCATCATTGTTACGGGCTCGGTAGCCGGCGCATCTGCCCTGGGTGCGGAGAAAAGCAAAACAACCGATTATTTTATTATTGTATATAATCATGATGACTCCATCACAAAATTAAAAAATATGTTGGGGAAAAGAAAACCTGGGAGGTTGGAATGGAAGCTGCCCGCCGCTTTCGCGCAATGGCCTTGCTTTGCCGTCAGACTGCTGTACTCCAACCTGCGCGAAGCTGGAAATTGCTTGCAGAGGCAGAGTACTGGGAACATCTGGCCGCCGCGGCCTTAGCTCATTGAGCTTCAGTCGGGCGTTCTTTGTCTTCCGTTTTCGTCGACTTCCTAGTTAAGTCCTTTTCTGAGGCATGTGATGTCGAGTACGCGTCAAATTTCTTCTAGTGCTGTTCTGAGCGAACGGCACCAGGCGCTTCTGGAGGAGCTCAGAGAGGTGGAGAAACTTCGAAGTAAGCTCCGACATCTAGAAACAAAACCAATCGGCAGAAGGCGGCGTACCAAAGCGAGCGGCATAGCTAGAGCCGTTTAGAGACCCGCCGGATCCGAGGATAACCCGGCTCACTCGCGCGGTCGATGCACGGATTGCCCGCGTTCCTCGCGTCCACCTCTACCTTGAAAGAGGACTGGGCGGCTTTCATCTGCGCCTAGCGAGCCTCGGCGATGACGTCGCTACGACGCGTCGCCAACCAGCCAGGCCGGGGTGCCTCACAACACTTGAACGAACTCGGCGGCGAGACCGGCCGCCCATTCAGGGTCGGGCGTTAGCTCCGACTTTCATTCGACGTTGCACTTCGGAACACCGCAACGAGCCGATCGCCTTCCCAAAGCTCAACGTCGTGCTCGTCATGCATTTGCTCGGCTCGGCGTCTCGCCGCCTGCTCGTCAATACAGTCGAGCTTTGCAGTGCAGATCACTTGCCGGCTGCCGTCCACCACGAAAACCTTATACCGCATGATGCCGTCCGATCCAAAAAGGTGACGATCATCGTACCCGAATGTCCGGTTAAGGCAGCGCCAAACTAAGTGCGATGCAACGGAACCATTGTACGTGTGGCAGTTCGGCGATACCTGCTCGTTCAATCCGTCGGTCGCGCGGCGGCAGTACCTCGTATGTCGCCACCTCAGTGGCGTAGTCTCACTGCGTGCCGAAGCGTGTGGCTCGAGCTTAAGAGCGAGAGGCCACCAAGCGTCATCAGCAGCCCACCGAGCCAGCCCGTCCAGCTGCGCGCTTCGTCGTGCCCCTCTGCAGTGCGCGGGCCCAGCGGCATATCTTGAGGTGGGTCGGCAGGCGCGGCGGCGAGAAACTGCCCAACGTTGACTTGATCCGGCACGGAGTGTTCGTGCTTGAGCTGGTTGCGGGGAATATCTCCGACGGGAGCCGCCGACATCAGGGTAGCACCCGTGCCGAGATCGGAAGTGGCATCTGCTACCTGCATTTCCGTTACAGGCGTCTGGGATTGCTCGGGCGGTGCAGAGCGCAGCAACTCCGCGCGCGCATCAACGATCACGCTCCGCGTGGTCTGCGTGGTCCGGTTCTCGTCGAAACTGGCGCTACGGTCTTTGGCCGCGGGAGCCCGAATGGGTTTCTTCACCGTCGCGATGCCCTCGGCCAGGAACCAGCATCTGCGACGACCGTCCGTTCGGTAGACCCAATGCTGTCCGCCACTGGTCGAGGTACCGGGACGCGGCGCGCATTCGGCTTGCGGCGGAGGGGTGGTTACCGTGGGTTGGGACGTAGCAGTATTGAAGAAGTCGGTTAGAGGATTGGAAGACGCAGGCGTCGCCGAAAAACCTCCGACAAGGAGCAAACTGGCGAAGTACAATCGCAAATGTCCGGACATCGGAAACTCCCGGGTGCGCCCCCGCTTGAGCCTTAGCGGCGACAACGGCCCCCATGCGGCTTAAATCGGGCAACGCGATGAATTAATGGTATTCTTGGCCACCTAATTTATATGCCGGTCCAGCACTCCAGGGATGCCTGCAACAAGGATAGGCCGATGGATTCATCGGTCATCTGAGTTGCGCCGGGCCTCGATCCGCGGCGTAGCCGCCCGGTCGATTGCGATAGTTGCGCCCGTTCCCGAACACCAAAGCAAAACTTGCCGGGGGATGAGTTCGTGGATGTCGCGATAGGTGGACACCCCCGCTACGAATTAAATACTCCATCGCGATATTGCCATCGTCGCGCCTTTCTCCCTGCCACCTAGCGGATTTAAATGTGGATTGTGCGATCAATATTTAACTGGCGGCTTGCCTGCTCCCTGATTCCCGACTTGTGTGCCCGGGCCTTCTGCCCAAGATTCGGATTGGAGCCATGAACACCGCGCATTTTAATTCGCTCTCCGTTGACGAGCTCTGGACCCTTCACCAAGAGGTCGCCGCCAAACTCACTCAGAAAATGTTGGTGCAAAAAGCACGTTTGGAGGAAAGGCTGCGCAGCATTAGACTGGCCAGCGAGGTCACACGGCTCAATTACAAGCGCCGTCGTCCATATCCGCCCGTCCGTCCCAAATATCGCAATCCGAAGAACCCAGCGGAGACATGGTCGGGTCGTGGCAGGCAGCCGCGATGGCTGCGGCCGCAGCTTCGAAGCGGCCGAGACTTGGACGATTTCCTGATCGATCAGGCTTCAGCTCAAAAGCGGCAGACAAATTGAGCGCCGATTGCGGCATTTTGGGTTGGGAATGCTGGCGCCGGCTGTTTCCCGATCTGAGATTTTCACATTATCGTTTTAACGCGGGTCATGACTATGGTTGGAGCCATGGCCATAGCGACCGCACTTGCGATCCGGCTGACGGTCTCGCTGAATCGCTCGGGGGGCCCGCGGCGCAGTGAAGACATCGACGAGAACTCAAGCGCACGATGGCCCGACTCTAGTCGTGATGCTCTCTGAAGTGCCGCCTAACCGCATTCCACGCTCGAAGGGCTGGAAGGAGGAGGACGACGAAAAGAACTCTGATTGCAACTGGAGTCATCCCGCGCTGCAGGAGTGGTGGTTCGCGACCATCCGAGCGACCGGCCGTCGTGTTGATCGTCGCCGGAGATGGAATTGCTGCGTGCCGAGTAGGTGCCGGTCTGCGCGAGGGCAGGACAGCTACAACGAACAGAACGTTCACCAGCAGCCATATTCCCACTATGAGAAGGACACTACGCACGAGAACGACCATCGTTGATCTAATCTGCCGAGCTTATTCCTGCCTCATGCCCGGCACGCAGCCGGCAACACTGCGTTCGCGGACGGAACCGCTTCGCTGCAGCCGGCACATTTGGCATCCGCCGATGCCATCGGGCCCTGAGCGCTTCGCGAACGCCCAGGATCGCTCGCAGCCTAGTCGGGCGCAACACTCGCGTCTGTGCGCTTTCGAACATTCATGCCCCTTCAGGTATGCCCGTTCTGTGCATCATCGGGCGAGAGCCGGACAGAGATAGCTCATCAGCCAGGACGGCCGACCTCAGCCCGCAGTCCCTGAACAGGGGCCGGGTCATGGAGCATGGCCAAATATCGCAGCACGATGAGCGACGAATTTGGCGGTCCGCATCGAACCAGTATCGAGTTTCGGCAGTTGACTCCCGGTGAATCCGAACAAGCAAACTGATTGTTCGGGCCGAGGATAATATTAAAAGCTACGCCGGCACACATGAAGGACCTCCGACGACGTTTGGAAAAGGTCCGCGCTGACGCGAGAGAATTTACGCTGATGAGTCAGCGGGCGACGGACATAGAGAAGCGCGAGCTGTTCAAGCGCTTGGCGGATGAGCTCGCCTTCGAGGCTCTCGAGCTCGAGCTGATCGTGAAGAAAAATCAGCCACCTGATCCGTGCGACAAGCACGAGGTCGTGGAATTTACGTTACCCTCTCAGCGAAAGCGCGGCTGACGCGAAAGAGGTTAAGCCGGCTAGTTCGTGCGTGCATAACGGATCTTTGCGCATGACTCCGCCAGCGATCGCTGCGCCGCATCGAACTGCGCATTGCGCTTCGGGGGCCCAGATCCGGAACATTCTGGTTCTGGTTCTGCAGCAAGCGGTATCTTGCTGCCACGGACAGAACACACCGTCCGTTCTGCCCGCTCCAATTTCCTAATCTACGACAAGCACGTGACCGACTTGTCCCATCGGATCTGCGCGCTGTATCGAATGGGTGAAGATATAGAAACTAGGGAAACACCGAATAGCAAACCGGCGTGTCCACTCCAACAAAAACGTCGCACCAGACGCGCTTTGCTCTATCGAAGAATTTAAAAAAGCCCCTGCGGGCTTAAAGGTGGTGGGCGCACCAGGGCTCGAACCTGGGACCCGCTGATTAAGAGACATGCTATGGCCGTTGATTCTTCAAGAGAATTTTTCCAACTGGGCCAAAATCCCACCATTAGAGATCAATGACTTACAGCGAAATATCCAACCGCGGAGGGCACCTGACGGTTTGGGGACACGCGACAAGAGATTGTCGGGGAACCCCTCTAGCAATTTAAATAGGTTGGCAGTCGCTTCCAAATGAGACCAGATCTCGCAGGAGGAACAGTCCCGGGCAAGGGGCGCGAGAGTATTTGGGAGCGGACACCGCGGTCACCCTCGCTTGCGGGCAGCAGTCAATAGGAAGGTTCGGCTACCTAAAAAAGCAGCACCTTCCTGGCACTGCCGACAACCGCGGCATTTCAGCATTGGCTTCTTCGGAAGCAGCACCGAACGGCAGGCAATGCCGTGCAAGCGCGCAAAGATGGTTCAGTGCCAATCGGGAGCTGAGACATGTCCCAGTCAGTACACGTCCGACCTTTTCGTGACCTCCTCGACAGCGGGGGCGTCGTTGAGGACCCGGAACGGATCGCCACCTACACAATGGATCAACGTCAGCTTTTCACGGGTTCGACGTTTGCCGTGCTGAAGCCGGCGACGACACAGCAAGTCGCCGATATCGTACGGCTGGCGGCGCACTACGGGATCGGAATCGTTCCGCAAGGCGGCAACACCAGCTATTGCGGCGGCGCTACGCCGGACGCGTCCGGACGCCAGGTTATCGTGAGCCTCGAGCGGATGGACAGGATCCGCGAAATCGATCCCGTCTCCATGAGCATCTCTGTGGATGCCGGCGCCATCCTGAAGAACGTCCAGGACGCCGCGGCGGCTGCGGGCCTTCTGTTGCCGCTCAGCCTCGGCGCGGAAGCCAGTTGCCGGATCGGCGGCAATATCGGCACGAACGCCGGCGGGCTGTCGGTCGTGAGGTACGGGATGACGCGTGATCTGCTGCTCGGAATCGAGGCGGTGCTGGCGGACGGCACGGTGGTCTCCGACATGCGCAAGTTGCGGAAGAACAATACCGGCTACGACGTCAAGCAGTGCTTCGTCGGAAGCGAGGGGACTCTCGGCATCGTCACGGGCGCAGTGTTGCGTCTCGCGCCCTTGCCGACCCGCCGCGCGACTGCCTGGCTGAAGCTCGCGAAGGACGCTCCAATCGCCGAGCTTCTCACGCTGATCCGCCGCGAATCGGCGGATCTTCTGACCACGTTCGAATTCATGACATCCCGATCGATTACGCTCGCGACCGAAGCAATAACTGACCCGCCCTCCCTCGGCGCGGGCCCCGGAGGCGCCGTTCTCGTCGAGTTCGCCTCTGCCTCACGCCATCTCGATCTCGACGAACTGATGGAAGCCGTTCTGGCCGAGGCGATCGAGACCGGCTGCGTCGATGACGCATTGCTGGCGCAGAGCGGATCGCAGCGAACCGCGATGTGGCGGCTCCGGGAGACCATCCCCGAAGGCGAGAAGCGCCGGAACGGATCGGTGAAGCACGACATCTCGGTACCGCTTTCCTCCATTCAGCGCTTTCTGGACCTGGCCGGCTCGCAGGTACGATCGTATGACGCCGACCTTGAACTGTCCGTCTACGGCCATGTCGGCGACGGCAATCTGCACTACAACGTGCTCGTTCCTCGCGATGTCGACCGGCTGGAATTCACCAAGCGGATCGAAAGCAGCCTTTCGTTGCAACTCTACGACACGGCCGCCGCGCTCGGCGGCACGTTCAGCGCGGAGCATGGCGTCGGTCGCTTCAAGAAGCACCTTCTAGACCGGTACAGCGATCCTGGGCGTATCGCGGCCATGCGCCGGATCAAGACCGCCTTTGATCCGGCGGACATCATGAACGCCGGCGCGATCGTTTGCCCAATGGGAGGGAAGTCTGCCAGTTGAACCATCAGCCGGCGTGCCGATGCTTCCGAACGGCGGGGCTTCGGCCGATGCACCCCGATCAGCCAAATCCTCTCGTGCATAAAGAAAGAGCCACTCCGAAGGAGTGGCTCAAGTTGGGGAGGAAACGCTCCTTGGGGACTGCAGGGCCTGATTTCCGGCTCGATCTTCAGATGGCGGCTATGTCCAGCCTCGAGCCGTCGGTCAGACGCGACAGCCGGAACGGTGCGGGATCGACGCAAGGCGTGTCGTTGACGACAAGCTCTGCGGCCAGATAGCCGAGCCCCGGGCCCAAACCGAAGCCGTGACCCGAGCAGCCGGCCGCGAGGACGAGGCCCTTCACCCCGTCCACCTGCGACACCACGGGCACCGCGTCCGGCGTGCAATCGACGAAGCCGCCCCAGGCGCTATCGATCTGTATTTCGCCGAGTTGGGGGAAGGTTTTCCGGACACTCGCCACCACTTGGCTCACCAGCCATTTCAAGGGCGGAGGATCCAGCACGCGATTCTGCTCGAATATCCGATCGTCGTTGGTCAGCAGCGCCGCCATTGAATCCGGCCCCGAAACGAACGATTGGCCGACGCCGAGCCTGACGTTCTTCAGGCGACGCAAGAACTGCGGCATGAACTCCCGGCTGTATCGGATCGCCTGGGGCGTGATTTCGAGGTTCGCCTTGCCGCTGATCGCAAGCGTATAGCTGCCATCCAGTCGGCGCGTGATCGTGCAGTACGGTGTGGAGACCGCCTCGCCGATGTTGATTGTCGGGGTAGAACGCAGCGCGGTCTGCCGGATGCTCGCCTGGGGGAAACTGATCCCGAGCGGCCGAAGGAAGCGCGAGGACCAGGCGCCGGCGGCGCACAGCACCGCGCTGGTTCTGATGTAGCCCTTCTCCGTGTGCACGCCCGCGATCTTGCCATTGGCCAGGTCGAGCTTCCGCGCAGCGCATCCCTGGTGGATCGTGGCGCCCAGAGTTCTGGCCGCTTCGGCGATAGCCGGCGCGGCGAGCGCAGGTTCGGCCTTGCCATCCCGCTCCGAATAGGTGCCGCCGACCCATTTGTCGCGCGCTTCGGGGACGCGCTCGGCCACCTCCGCCCGACTCAGCACGCGGGTGTCGACGTCGTACTCCCTGGCGACCTCGCGCCACTTTTCCCAACCCGCGAGCACAGCCTCGTCATGGGTCGCATAGACGAGACCGCAGCGACGAAATCCAAGGTCCCGATTGACATCGCGCGTGAGTTCGTCCCACAGCCGCATGGAGAGCACCGAGAGCGGCAGTTCGCGCCGGTCGCGGTTCTGCTGGCGGCACCAACCCCAGTTTCGGCTCGATTGTTCACAGGCGACGTGGCCCTTCTCGAGCAGCGCCACGGAGAGGCCGCGCTTCGCCAGGTAATAGGCGGCCGTAGAGCCGAGGATGCCGCCGCCGACGATGACGACGTCGGCCTCGGCCGGAAGACGCTCATCGCTGTGAATGCGCTCGACGTGGGGCGACATGTTCCAACGAACCTCGGCTGCCAAGAATGCGGAAGCAAAGTTCCGATCAGCCCTTCATCGCATCGTGCGGTCGATAGAATGTGCTGAAATCATCAAGGACTTCGCAAGATGTTCGGGTTTTTAACCACTTGAGTGATACGAGCTGCTCTAGCGGGACCGAGTCCCAGTTCAGCGCAGAAGCATTCATCGGTAAAATCCGAGAACGGCCTTGGTCTCAAGATACTCCTCCATGCCCTCGATGCCGTATTCGCGACCGTTGCCGGAGCGCTTGTAGCCGCCAAAGGGAGCATTGGGGTCCCAGTCAGGATAGTTGAGATGGACTTGACCCGACTGGATCCGCCCCGCGACGGTTCGCACTGTCTCCATATCGGTGCCCTGCACGTGGGCGCCGAGCCCGTAGACGGTGTCATTGGCGATCGCGATCGCCTCGTCCACGGTGTCGTAGGGAATGATCGACAGCACCGGACCGAAGATTTCCTCCTGCGCGATCCTCATGTCGGGACGGACGTTCGAGAAGATGGTCGGCCGCGCATAGAAGCCAGTCCGAAGATCGCCGGGCCGACCTCGCCCGCCGATGACGAGCTTGGCGCCTTCTTCCAGGCCGACACCGATCATGGTCTGCACGCGCTCGAACTGCGGCCGGTTCGCAACCGGGCCATGGGTCGTGCTTTCCGCAAGGGGATCGCCGACCACCAGCTCTGAAGCGGCCTCTGCCGCCAAGGCCTCGACCTCTTTCATGTGTGAGCGAGGCACCAGCATGCGCGTCGGCGCGCTGCAGGATTGGCCGAGGTTGCGGAAGGCGGCCGCGACGCCCAGCGGAACGGCACGGCCAAAATCGGCATCAGGCAAGATGATATTCGGTGACTTGCCGCCGAGCTCCTGGGCAACGCGCTTGACGGTGGGTGCAGCCGCTTGCGCGACGAGAACGCCAGCCCGGGTCGAGCCGGTGATCGAGATCATGTCCACCTGCGGATGCGACGCGAGACGAGCGCCGACGATCGGGCCTGTTCCATTGACGAGGTTGAAGACGCCGGGCGGACAAGCGGCATCGTCCATCACCTCAGCGAAAAGCAAAGCACTCAGCGGCGACAATTCGCTCGGCTTCAACACCACCGTGCAACCAGCCGCGAGCGCCGGGCCGACCTTGGCTGTGATCTGGTAGAGAGGCCAGTTCCAGGGGGTAATGAGACCGCAGACCCCAATCGCCTCTCGCATGATCGCGGTGCTGCCGCGTGGGGTGACGAACGGATAGTTCGCAAGGTTGTCGCGTGCGACACGGATGTGCTCGGCGGCCAGCGGCACCTGGGCTCGGCGCGCATAGGTGATGGCAGCTCCCATCTCGAACGTGAGGACCTGCGCGAACAACTCCAGCCGCTGGAGAAGCAAACCATGAACCCGATCAAGCAGCGCCGCTCTTTCAGCAGGCGGTGTCGTGGACCAGCCGGCGAAGGCTCGTCTGGCAGCTGCTATGGCGCAGTCCACATCATCGTCGTCGCCAAGCGTAACCTCGGCGATCGACTGCTCCGTCGCCGGATTGACGACGGATGCTGCGGCCGCGACTGATCCGATCGGCTTCCGCCATTCTCCGTCGATGTAGAATTTTCCGAGCAAGCCGGCTTCCGTCAGGTGTCGAAGGGGCGAGGTCATTGGAAGCGATCCTTTCGACGGCCTACCAGCCGCGCATCCGGGGCCATCGCGCTTCGATCGCCTCGCTGTCCGCGGAAACGACGTTGTACAATTCGTGTTGCGACGCCGTCGCACAGGCGTGATTGGGCAGGATGCGGACCTTCGCGCCGATCGGAAGATCGGGCAAAGCGTGCGCCGACCCGGGTCTGACGGCGAGGATCCCGTGCTCCTGGCTCGCTTGGGAAACAATCAGGTCGGGAAAGACTTTGCCCGCCACGTCGCAGACCAGACCGTATCCCTGGTCGGCCGGCTGTGCCGCGGTGCCGCGGTCGCGCGACAGGGCCATCCAGCCCGCATCGACCAAAATCCAGCCCTTCTCGGGCTTCTTCCCGATCACAGTGGCGAGCACCGAGATTGCGATGTCGTCGGTCGTACAGACACCGACGCCGTGCATGACCAGATCGAAGAACATGTAGACGCCGGCCCGCATTTCCGTGACGCCGGTCAGGTCGTCGGCGAAATGCGCGGTCGGCGTCGAACCGACACTGACGACACGACATTCATGGCCGGCCGCGCGCAATGTCATCGCGGCGGCGACGGCCACGGCGCGCTCGCTCTCCGCAGCCGCGACAAGGGCCGCAGGCGTACTGAGGCCGTAGGATTCGCCGGCATGGGTGAGAACGCCGGCGATCTTGACGCCGGCCTCGGCCATGGCGGCCGCAACGACCACGAGTTTCGGATCGGTCGCGGTCAGCCCACCGCGATGACCGTCGCAGTCGATCTCGACAAGGGCGGACGGTGTCACACCGGCTGCGCGCCCGGCCGCGCCAAGCATGGCAGCCTGCTCAGGCGAGTCCAACAGCACCTTGATGTCGATGCCTGCTTTCTGCAAGCGCATCGCTCTGTCGGAGGTGTGCGGCGCCAGACCTACCGCATAGGTCATGTCCCGGAAACCGTGCTGTGCGAAATACTCCGCCTCCGCCAGGGTGGAGACAGTAATTGGCCCGGGCACGGACCGATAGACGCGCCGGGCGACGTCAATGGATTTTCCGGTTTTCATGTGGGGCCGCAGCACCACACCGCGCGCGGCCATGCGCGAGGATAGACGGGCAAGATTGCGATCCAGCCGGTCCCTGTCGAGCAGGAGGGCGGGAGTTGCCAATGCGGCCAGCGTCGCGGCGACCTTGCCACTCTGGATATCTGTCCCGCGCATCGCCTGGCCTAGCACTTCGATGTCTCCTAGCCGAACGACTGGTTGGCAATTGCGAAGCTGCGCGCCGGACCGGTCGATTGCGCCGGCATCCCCAGGGTCATGGTGGTGGCGTCGCTGACATGCTGCAGGCCAATGCTTTCGAGCCACGGCCCGAGTTGCGATGCCGCAGACGTATCGATGCGGACGAAGCGCCCACCAAGGCGTGCGAGCGCTGCCTCGATCAGCGCACGTGCATCGGTCGGGCTTTCGGCCGCAACAGGGCCAATGACATGCCCGCGACCGAAAAGCCGGGAGATGGCGTAACCGCGGGCTATGCCGTCACGGTGCAGGACATAGCCATCGGCGTTTTGGACGAGCCGATCCAGCATCCGTTGCCTTTCCCAACCGGTGGCCTCGCGATCGAGCCGCACGACTGCATCGAAATCCGATGCAGCCATTGCCCTGACGAGGTCCGAGCGCGGCGACCTGCCGGTTTCGCTTGGAATTCCCTGATGCTGGTGGATGACCCCGATCGGCACGAAGCCCCGGCGTCGGTAAAGGGCGATGCCTTCGGCTGTCGAATTCAGCGCGACCGTTCGTGGGCGCGCGGACGTCAGCAACGCGTCCATGAGTCGCGCCCCGTAGCCGCGGCCCTGAACAGCCTTCGCGACGATGATCATCCCGGCGGAAGCATGCGTGTCGCCATATGGCCACCACGCCGCCGTTCCGATCACCGCTCCGGCGCGCTCTAGGACGAAGCCACGGCCCAACTGCAGCGCGACATCCCAATCCTCGATCCGGTAGGGCCAGGACATCTCTTGCGAGAGTCTTAGCGCGCCCTCCCGATGCGATCTGGCGAATGGAAGCAGGACCACATCTTCATGGACGCGATCTTCGGCCGCTGCGGTCGTCATGATGGGGCAAGTCTCTTTCGGTTTGCCGGCCAGATCGCCAGTGCCAAGACGAGGGCTATCCGGGTGATCCTCGCATGGTCCGCAGCCTATCTTGCGCCTCACAGCATTACGTATCGGACTGGAGCCAAGTTCGGCACAGCATTTCAATGATGATGCGATTGAACGACCGATCTGCTGTCAGCGGCTGGCGCGCCACAGAGCGATGCGGTCCCGCATGCGATAGCCCTGAATGAACGCGGGCATGAACCAGGGATTGCCGCGATAGAACGGGATGAAGGCGGGAGGGCGGAAGTCAAAGGCAGTGCACGCCTGCGCGTCATGTCCCATCAGCTTGTGCGCCGCATGCATGCCGACCCATGGCGCCCAGACCACGCCTGAACCGCAGAAGCCGGTGGCATAGACGATGCCGTCCTGCTCGAAGATGCGAGGAATCATGTCGCGGTTCATGGCGACGTTGCCGAACCAGCTGTGCGAGAGGCGAACGCTCTCCAGTTCCGGAAACAGATTGACCAAGCCCTTGCGCAGAAGCAGCTTCGGAGCGATTGGATCGCCGACGCGAGAGCTGTCGCGGCCACCGAGCAGAATGCGTCTGCCGTCGGGCGAAGGCCGGTAATAGAAGCCGACCTCCCGATTCTCGGTGATCATCATCCCTTTCGGCATCAGCCGCGCCATGACGTCGGGCGCGAGCTCCTCCGTTGCAATGATCCGGCTGCGCACCGGGACCAGCCTGCGGCGCAGGAAGGGCACGGCACCATCGGTGTAACCGTTGGTACAAACCAGCACCTGACGCGCCTGCACCGGACCGGCCGAGGTGACAACGCGGAAGACGGCGCCATCTTTTTCGATCGAGATCACGGGCGTGCGCGCGTGGACTGCCAATCCGGACGTGAGCGCGACGCGCAGCAGTTCGGCGTGGAATTTGGCCGGATGCAGCCCGCCGATGTCCATCCGAACCGTGCCGCCGCGATAGACATCGGTCCCGATGTACTGACGCTGCTTGGCATAGGGAACTGCGTAAGCCTCGATCCCGAGCTTCCTTGCGAGCCTCTCCGGTGCGCGCCATGGCTTCGTATTGCTCATAACCGAAGGCACCCTTGAACTGCCCCACCGGCTGGAAGTCGCAGGCGAGGCCCTCCGTCCTGATGAAATCGTACAGGAACGCGCGCGCCGCATAGCCTTCCGCCTCGATCGCCAGCGCCTTCTCTTCTCCGAACCGGCGCGTGAGCGTCGCGTAATCGGGTCGAATGGAACCGCTCGTGATACCGCCGTTGCGCGTCGAGGCTCCTTCACCGGGGTCCATGGCATCATAAGCCGCAACCGAACGGCCCTCGCGTGCCAGCACCAGACCGGCCGAGAGCCCTGCATAGCCCGCGCCCACGATCAAGACGTCGAGCCTCTTGGCTATCGGCTGCTGAGGCGGCGGCTTGAGCGGCGCGGCTTCCCACCAATAGGGCGTGGCTTTCTCGGCAATTCTCGGCGCGTGCATGGCTTCGCTTCTGGGATGGTTGATGGGTTCAGCCGCGGCTCGGTTGAACTCGTTCAGATGTGGTCGTTTCGAACGTCGAGGGCATCTCGCAGACCGTCGCCGATGAAGTTGAAGCTCGTCACCGCAATCGTAATCGCGGCACCGGGAATGATCGCGAGCCATGGAGCGCTCGCCAGATATTGCTGGGCGCCATTGAGCATGTTGCCCCAGCTCGGCAGCGGCGGCTGGATGCCGTAGCCGAGAAAGCTGATATAGGCTTCCAGAAGGA
>Ga0214544_1010459_pt1 | contig 13631 bp, 11 predicted proteins | sample CNSS3metaG_FD_160074 | JGI IMG/M metagenome (GOLD analysis project Ga0214544, IMG submission 160074) | Root nodule microbial communities from cowpea collected in UCLA plant growth center, Los Angeles, California, USA - CNSS3 | ecosystem: Host-associated > Plants > Roots > Nodule | place: USA...
GGCCCACTTCATGGCATTTCCCACGACAGTTGGTAAACAACAAGAGGTGGGAGTACCAATGAAGCAAACAAACTCTAGCTGGGGTTCTCACAATGACCACTTGGGAAGTACATCCACTGTGACACTACTACACAATCCCCTCTACTTCTAAAGTTACTCAGGCCCGGGTATAGGGCCCCACTCAGGTCATGCACATAGTGTGTGTGTGTGAAGGGAGGATAATACATACCCAAACCCCTTCCTGTAGACAAACAATGACGAAAAACAAACAAATATATATATAATAAAGTCATATATCCTAGGATTCAAAATTCAAGCATAAGAATAAAATAATATGAACAATAAATAAATAAAAAAATAAAAAAAATCATCCAAAATATACACAATAATAATAAATAATGAGAAATAAAATAAAATAAAATAAAACAAACAAAAATATAAGACGAAAAAAAAGAATGAAAAAGAAAAGAGAGAAAAAAACAAAAAAAAACAATAATAAAAAAACTAAAAAAAATTGAAACAACCACATCAATTTTATATATTTAATTAAATGGCCTAACTCTTTAAAGTCCCTAGTGGAGTCACCATCTATCACAATCGAAATCACGACGGGATGACGAACAAAAAAAAAACAAATTTTGTAAAAACAAAGTTTGGAGTCGCCACCATAGTTATTATAGGAAACTATGGAAAACCATAAAAAAGAGCAAGGTCTACGAAAATAGAGATTGGGGGTACGAGAGTTAATTACGCATAGGGAAGGTGTTAGCACCCTACAACGTCCATCCTAAGATGGTACCTTTAATTAAAATACAAATTGATGTGGTCTCCTTTAAATACTTATTTTAAAAAAAAGAAATAAAATATAAATAAATAAAACGAAATAAAAAATAAAAAATTAATAAATTAATAAATTAATAAATGAACAATAATAAATAAATAAATAAATAAAGATGACAAAGAAAAACAAAGGAAACAAAAAAGATTTTTTTGTTGTTTGGGCCAGACAAGGATTACTCCTTGCTCCTACGTATCTCCATTCATAATGGAGAATCAGGGTCACGTAGTTCTTTATGAAAAGACTTTTTGAAAACAATTTGTTCGAAGATGTTGATATCACTCTTTTTTAATATTTGAATATTTTGTATGTTTTAGTAATCTTATAGAAAAGCGAAGGTATTAAGTACTAAGTTGACGCGAGCAGCCACATGAGCACTTATACATTTTAAAAGTTAGAAGGGTATTTAAATTATTTATTTGTTATTACTTCCTTTTAAAAAAAAACTTTCGAAATAAGACATTGATACCCAACAAAATTTGACTATTTCATATCCAAAATTTATGAAAACATTAGGAAAATAAATAAATAAAAGATTAGGAAATAACGTTTAAGATTAAACATATTATTTTAATATGAAAATTTTTTACAACCCAACATGAAAAAAAAAATGGCACAACATATTCATACAATGTCAAAACATGATATCTCTCACTTATTCATGCAACAATGTTCACAACCCAAAGCAATCAACAAAACCTTAATTATAAAACTAATGAACCCCAAAAAGCATGACAATAATGTTTTTTTTTTATATCAAAAGAAATACTGAAAACATCAAACTCAACCAAGATAAAAAATACATCTCGAGAAATATTGCATGACACAATAAAAAATTAATTTTACGAACCTGGACGGGAGATCAGACTTACAATAGTTGCGTTGGAACACTAAGAAGCACGTGGGGGTGGCGATTGATGGTGAGTGGGTTTTTGTATGTGTGAGGGTTAAAAGAGAATGTGTGCTTAGAGTGAGAGAGGGCTCTAGAAATTTTTGAGAGAGAAAATTCATTAATTCTTCTTTTTCTGATGGGTTTATATACACAACATTATAAATCTAATGTAATCTCGTAATAAAGGTCTGCTTTAAGTACAACGAGTTTTAAAAGGCAAGAACTAGTCTTAAAATTATTACAAAATGAGAATCAAATCATATAAAAAACAGAGCACAAAATCAAACATGATAAGCAAAATTAATTTTAAATAGTAAAAGAGATATTGTTTTGAATTATATTACTACTTTCTCTATCTGAAAAAAAAATGGTGTCATAAAATCAGAGCACAAAATCAAACGTGATCATGACAGATTAATTATAGTTACAAAAAATATATTCTTGAGAAACATATTAATATTTTCCTCATCTGGAAAAGGAGGTGTCATAAAAATCAAAGCACAAAATCAGAGTAAATAATTATAAATATTAGAACATATTCTGTTTCTAATTATTAGACTAACTTCTTAATCTGGAGCAGAAACGACAAAGCATAGAGTGGGGGTGCGAAAATTAAATTTTGGGCTACCATTAGTTGCAAGAAAAATGGTGTGGGTGTATAGAGTATTTTGGGCTAAAATAGAAACAAAGCCTCAAAAGAAAATACATACAAGATTAAAACAAAGTTTTTTCCTTTTATTTATTTATTTATTTATTATTATTATTATCCTGTTATTATTATTATTTAGACAAAGCAAAAAACCAAAGAGAAAACTTTTTTTTTATTTTTTTTAATTTTTTTTATACCTTTTTTGAAAAAAACAAATTATTATTATTTATTTAGTCGGACGAAATTGGGTGTTGACAGCTGTCCCTCTTTAATTAGATTTTGCTTGATAATTTGGAAATTTGACTTTTTCATATTATCGTAATAAAAGATAAGTAAAGATAAAAACACTAATTTCGTTCGGGTTTCAAAAGAAGACAAATTTGACCATACCAAGTAGAGGGTCTCGGTTTGACACACTAATTCTTTTTGTTTTCTTTTTTACTTTTTGAAAAACCCAAATTAGACTAATCCTGTTGAGAGGCTTGATTCAAAAGATTCGGTGACCATTAGCATGTAGAGGGCCTCGATTTGAAAATTTTCTTTTTCTTATATTTTTTGAGAAAAGATTAGACCAATTCCGAGGAAAGGGTCTATATCCAAAAGATTCAGTGACCATTACCATGTAGAGGGTCACGATTTGACAAACCATATTCTTTTTGCCGATATAATTTCTTTTTAAGTCTTAATCTCCAAAAATTTCTTCACTGAAGCATTTTACATTTAGGTATTCACCACCATAATTCTCATCAAAATCAAATGATTCATTCCAAGAAGTACTGAAAGAGCAAAAAACCTGATATGAAAAGAGGAGCACGAAAAGAAAGTAGTAATGGCACGATTACTTGCCAATGGCAAAATCGAACGCACTCTGATTGCAATGGCGGTGGCAAAATCCCACGCAGTGACAAAATTGAAAAGTGAAACGAAATTAGGGCAAAATCGAAAGCAAAAAGTCGAACACAGTAGAAAATGATATGAAAACGAAACTGAGATTGAAATGCTGGAAGATGAAATCGGGAGATCGAAAGAGAAAAATTGAAAGACGAAATAGGAAGATGAAGTATGAAAACGAAATTGGAAGCAAGGGAGAGCAATCTTCGTTACCTCAAGCTTCTTTACGTAGACGTTTCCATGAGACAATGAGGAAGAACGGTGGAGAAGGATGAAATTGGGAGATCGAAAGAAAAAAATTGAAAGACAAAATAGGGAGATGAAGTATGAAAACGAAATTGGAAGCAAGGGAGAGCGAACGACGGAGAAAGATGTGTAGAGGTTGTGGAGGACGGTGGAGAGTGGAAAAGGATCTTGATGAAGGATTAACTTGTTTGTTTTTAAGATTATTGAATATGGTGTGAGTTGATTAAGAAAGCTAAGTGAAATCCCCACTGGACATTAAGATAGCAAGCTATCTAGATGTGAAGGTTCCTTTCACAAAGCTCAAGAGAAGAAGATGATGGATTGATTCAAAACAAAAAGGAAATGGAAAGCACATAAACCATAGAAAACCAAGAACAATTATAGGAAGAAGAAAACATAAAATGAAAAGGAAAGGAATGGTAAAAATGTAAGAAACACGCCACTACAAGGCTAGGCTAGAAGCCATGACAACCTTGAAGATGAGTGGATGTGTGCCGCCACTTGCTATGCAACATAAGGCTTAAAAGTATTCACTCCCTAAGGAGGAAACTCTCACAAATGGTTGAGACACAAGAATGTTTTTACTTCAAAATCTTCAACCCTTTTACATGTCTAGGAGCACCCCTTATATAGAAGAGTTTAGGGACCCCTAAGCAAATAAAAGATACCTAAGGATGTCTCTACAAAAACATAACCCTAGCTTCTAGAAACTAGGTCAAATAAGGTTACAAAAATGAGAGACAAAAGACCTAATTATGGTGTGTGCAAGGCTAATTTCGTTCTAGCACAAAAGGAGACAAAGAAGGTGTCTCATATATCTCCAAAAAGTAGCCAAAGTGTGCTAAAAACAAAGGAGACCAAAGGTACATAGGTACACTTGCTTCATGCCTTTTACTTTATGCTTTATGCCTTTGCTTTACTCTCTCCTCCACATCATTTATGCTCCCCAATCACCATACATCACCTAGCATTGCTTTCTTACTCCTAATTAACCTACAAAGCAAATAAATATAGATTAGCATGTTGGCTTAACTCAAGTCAACTATAGTCAACAAGTCAAACCTAGTCAAATTAAACAAGTCAACTAAAGTTGATTCAACTAAGTCAATTTTGGGAGTCAAAAATAACAAACACAAATGAAAGGGATGAAGAATTACCGAACTTCCTTTCTAAACATGCTTAGTCTTCTTAAGCATGTGCCTCCATCCTTGGTTGGGGTTAATCCTTCATCAGATCTTCTCTTCTGAAACACGACTACGCAACAAAGGAAAGCAACACTACACCTCCTCACACCTTCTCAGACACTAGTGTTTTTAAAACATTAAAAGTTACAAAAGAAAAAAATGAAAAAATTAATTAAAATTTAAAATTTACTGGAGTTCTTTGAAAAAACCCTGGTACTTAACTAGGGTTTTTAAAACCTCCGGTATATTATATTTTACTGGATGTTATTATAATTCCAACTAATTAACCCCTTCTAAAATTAAATATTTTTGTAATGTAGACATTTATTTAAAAATAATAGGTATTTCAAAAAAATTCATCCTTCCTTAATGTTGAAATTAATAAATTATTGAATAAAAAAAAAGATAATAGCTTTTGCTTTTCAGATTTTTCTTCCCAAACACGTTCTTTTATCTCCTTTTGAAATTTCTATTTCTGCTTCTCCTAAACATTTTTTCCTTTTATCTCCTTCCAAAATTTATATTTTTGTTTCTCCTAACCTTTTTTATTCTCCTTTCTTCCTCTTCAACTCTCTTCTTTCCCCTTCCTGCAAATCAACAAATCATTCAACTCTCTTCTTTCCCCTTCCTTCCTGCAAATCAACAAATCAATACACGATAAAAATATTTTTTCTTATGTTTTTATATCTTTGTTTATCTTTGATAAAAATCTTTTTTCTTATGTTTTTATATCTTTTTTATTCTATCTTCTTTCACATTTATTTTATTACTATTATTATTATTAATAATAATATTATTCATATTAACATTATTATTTATAGTAGTATTATTTGTGTCACTATAACAAAAATACTTTTTAAAGACAGTTATATAGTGGTGGTTTATTAAAACTGACGATATATTCAAAATAATTAAATATTATATGATATTTACAATGGATTTAAAATCAACAGAAATTTTTTATACATATATTTTGCTATGCGCGGGTTCGCAATTTGAATTTCTCAATTTCTCCTATGACTATCTTCTCCTCTTTCAGAGGTGATTTCTTGTTCTTCTGAAAGTCATCTTCTATTCTTCTCTTGTTAGTTGTTTTTTTCACCTAGTGCAATTTCCTTTTTCGTAAGTGTTTTCCCTCTTCTCTTCGGTACTTTTTTCCTCTACGCTTAAGTTATGTTCCTCTCATGTCATGTTCAAATTTGATTTCCATTAGCTTGATATAAACCCTAATTTTTGTTGTTCTAATGGTAAATCATTGCTTTTTTATACCTATAGAAAATTATCGTAATTTTGTTGTCTTGGATTTATACCGTGGTGCAAAACGCTTCCGGCTTGAGTTCAGTTTTTGAGTAAAATTCCACAAAGAATATTTTGACGTATCGTGACTCGATTTACTATACATCAATTTATAGGTAAGTTGCAGAACTATTAATTTTTTGCATAAAGATATGTTAGGAATAATTCTGATTTTATATTTTGGTGTCTAAGAACGCATTGCGGGAACCTTAGCGCTGACCACACCTTATTCTTGGGTGCTGGAGAAGTAAGAGCTTGTAGGCCTAAATTTATTTTTTATTTTTCTAATACATGATTTCTAAGAATGCATGATTATATGTTTTTTCTTTTGGGAATATTCTTATTGCTTGTATCTTTTGTATCTTTTGGTTGTTGAAGGTTGGAACTGGTTAGCAGAGCTGATTGCTCTTGAGATTTCAATGCATGTATATAACTTGATTTTTGTATTCATCTTCGTTAATACTATTCATTTTTATGAAGTATCTAAGTAATATTTTGTTGGCTAGACAAATGCTCCGGTGGAAGAGACATGAGAAAAGATCTGGCTTGTGGATTGGAAGGTAAATGCAAGAGGAGGATCCTGGAAAACAAGAATGAAATCTTTTTGTTCCTTCTACACTTTCTTCTTTTCTAGTTTCTCATGACAAGTATGTTCCGTTCTAGGGACTACTGTTAGCTCTTATCTGGTTCAACACTTCAAAAAGTTTTGGGCACATGAGCATGAACCTATGAAAGGGCTACTAAATGTTATCAAGGTAAAGAAAGTGTTAGATTTTTCCTTAATTTCATGTAATATTTAATATTCATTAGCCTTGATTCTTGAACACTAACTTACAATCCACTCTCCATCGGCCAATTAAGCCAACCATTTTTTATTGGATCATTTACCAATGAAGTGGTTGAAACCATGGCATCCTTGAATGAGGTTCTTTCTGGCTTTCTTTAATGATTTTTTTGCTACCTCACGATAAGATTATATCTCTGATGCTTGTGATATTTCTTGGCGTGTAGAAATCACTCATTCTTGCTCTCTCTAACCCAAGTTCACAATTTGAATGCACAACTGAAGAAGCTTACGCATGAAGCAAGGTAAATTTTCTCTGTTTCATTTTTACATAGCACAAGAAACAACACATTGTGAGTTTTAAATAATAAAGCAAATAAACAAACAAAAATCTTACTTACCACATTACGTCTCATATTTTGTAGGGTAAAGCAATCTTTGCTAGTGGAAGCCCTTTTGATCTTGTTGAATATGAAGGAAACCTTAGCTGACCACACCTTCTTATTCTTGGATGCTGGAGAGGTAAGAGCTTGTAGGCCTAAATTCATTTTTCATTTTGGTTATATATGATTTCTAAGAGTGCATGATTATTCATGTTTTTTCTTTGGGAGCAATATTCTTATTGCTTGTATCATTTGGTTGTTAAAGGATGGAACTAGTATAACGGAGTTGATTCCTCTTGAGATTTCAAAGCAAATTTATAGCTTGATTTTTGTACTCATCCTCATTAATACTATTCATTTTTATGAACCAGGTATATAGCTTGTAGTTTTATCCTATTTGCTCTGGCAAGAACAAAAAAAGATTAAAGATGAGGGATATTTGATGAAGCTGCTTTTAAAGAATACTATGTGATACTGGGAGTAGACTACTAGTGGGGGTACCTAAAAAGTGGTAGTGCGAGTGAATGAATGAACCAACGAATGACTATCCAATGAAGCCATCATCCTCACTGTGAGGAACCAAAAGCAACACATTATTCATAGTTTTCTTTATGTATGTATGTACTTTTTTATATCCTCCATATATGTCAAGCTTATTAGACTTGCAGAATATATATATATATATATATATATATATATATATATATATATATATATATATATATATATATATAATACAAAAGCATGTTTCTTAGAAAGTTTACATTCATGTGCTTTACCCAACAATATATAGTAAGTAAATGAAAAAAGTAATGAGTGTCGAATCCCGCTCTATTAAATTGAATGTGTAAAATGTAAAACATTGTGTGCTAAATTGGAATTTTATTGGAAGGCAATTGATAAATAGATTTTAGGTTTCTCAGTTTTTTTTATTTAAAATAAATTATGATTTTATCGGCGGTTACAACTGCCATTAAATCTTTTCAATTTTTGAATTTACTGGCGGTTACAACTGCTGCTAAGTATTAAATATATTTTTTTAATTTATTTAGGGCGGTTAAAACCGACTTTAATAAGTTTAGTGGCGGTTATTCCAGCGATTATAATAAATCGACGTTATGATGCTTTTGTGGCGTCAAATTCTATGTCGGTTAATCAACTGACGAAAAAAAGAATAGTGTCAGTTCAAACCGTCTCTAAATTATGTATTAAACTGACGCTAAAATTTAAACTTCTAGTAGTGTGTTTTATTATTATTAGTATTAATATTATTAATATTAACATTATTATTAGTATTATTTGTTTACTGCTATTGGTACTATATATTGGTATGGGTAGTATTAGTTTCAATATTGTATAACTATGCATCATATATCTACGCATCATTAATCAATCAAATATTATGAATTTTCTTATTAGTACCAATAAATTCATATTTATTATGAAAGTTATGGATTGTCCATTGAGTTGCTGACTGTTACTGAGTTTGATTACTATTGATGATATTTATATAAAGTATGCAACACTTGAGTTGTCTTTTGTACCTATAAATAGGAATTTTCCCCCTTGATAATGTGACACAGAATATCAGTCTCTACTCCATATTCTCTCACTTTATTCTTCTCTCTATTATTAACTTTATTTTATAACACATTATGAGCACGAAGGCTATCCAACTAAAGTGGAGATGTTTTCTCTTTAAAGACAATGCTATGCATACTTCAATCCAAGCTCTTTCTAATCCTTTCCTTATTGACAATTTTGTCTAATATTCTTATTTTTTGTGATAAAAAATTATTTGACTTTATCAAGTTTCATATTTGTCTTATTATGATTATTATTATTATTTTTTCTATATTAATTTTATAGTTTCATAAATAAAATTTGATTATTATTCATATTTTATGAGTCAGTTTTTAATAAGTCAAACCTTACAAAATACTAATTTGTGACTCTTGATATTACAAGAAAAAATTACTCATATTCTTGAGAATTAATAGATGAGTCTTGATGATGCTCTAAGAAAAAGAAAGGAGGAAATAAAGCATCTGAGCAATAATTTACTCTTGTAACAACAATATCGTGAAAAAAGTATTTCACAAATATTCTCAAATTATTTCATGCCTTGTTATGGCTAAACAAAATAATGAGTTTTTGATGAAAAATCATGAGACCAAATTGGTTATGCTTCATTCCCAAGAGTGAATGCAGTAACATCCATGAGACTAAATTGGTTATGTTTCATTCCTATAAGTGAATGCAGTAACATTTGATCCATATTTTCATAGTCATAAAGGAAATTTCAAAGAGACATTTTGTCCTCAGAAGTGGAGCAATAGTGTGAACAAGAGAATAGAAAAAGATGAAAATAACGACAAATAATATGAAAATATAATTTATCACTACGGTGGTAAAGGCAATTTGGTCGTACTTTTCTTACATCGAAGCATCCTAAAAATAACGGAGAAAAACACAGAAACGCACCTTGTGTTTATAAAGATGATGATTTTTATTTTGGCCATATGATTGTCACTCATCTTAATATTGTTGTTTTTCTTTGCTAAACTAAATAGAATGAAAAATGGAAACATTGACCACCTTATTGGGGATGGAAGTATTAAGATTTCATTAAATGATATATTAATTTTTTTTTGGTGTAAGAATGTGAAGTAAAGGTTTTAATATGGATTTGTCGTTCTAACTTTCCTATTTTATACATATATAAAGGTTCAAAGATTTTCGGAGATGATATTCTTAATTTTATTTGATATTATTTGATAATATATGACTTATGAAATTGATTAACTTTTTATGGTACCTACAACAAGTTGAGGTTATTAAGTTCATTAAAATTTAATATATATATATATATATATATATATATATATATATATATATATGTTAAATTTTTTATGCAATAATATTGAATAGACTAAATATACTATATTTTGTTGATAGTGCAAGAATTAAGCTCTCAAAATTATTAATTTATTTTTCTCATATTTGGTTATTCGAGAAGAGAATATTATCATTATTTTTATATCAAAAATAATATTTTGAAGGCTCTAGAAGAGCTACTACACTTGTATGAAGAAGTCTAATAGAAATATATCAAGTTTTAAAGATATTTGTCTAAATAGATATCATATTGAGACAAACAATGAAGGAGATATGAAATATTTTTATATCAATGGACTTGGGTTGAAAACTTCTTCAATCAAATGTTTTCTCATGTAATACATGTTTACAAAGAAAGTTGATAATAAGACCATCACCAGAAAACTTTAGAAATGAGTCAATCTCATCTTTTGGAATGAATACAGGGTGATTTTATGGTCCAATGCACCCATCATGTGGATCATTTAGATATTTCATAGTTTTAATTGATGCATCAACTAAATGGTCACATGTTTGCTTATTATCAACTCGCAATCAAGAATTTGCAAAGTTATTAGCACAATTAATCAAGTTAAGAGTTCACTTCCCAAGTTATCCAATTAAGAAAATTCGTCTTGATAATGCTGGGGAATTTGCATCTCATGCTTTTAATGAGTATTGTATGTCAATTGGAATTAAAGTTGAACATCTAGTAGCACATGTTCATACTCAAAATGGACTTGCAGAATCATTAATAAAACGTTTAAAATTGATTGCAAGACCACTACTTATGAGAGCTAATCTTCCAATGACTACTTGGAGATAGGCAATTTTGCATGCTGCAATATTGATTCACATCATGCAACCAAGTTACCATAAATTCTCTCCTCTATAGTTGGTTTTTGGTCAGTAGCCTAATTGTCTCATTTAAAAAATTTTGTACATGATCGAATTTCTCCACCAAGAGGGACTATGATGAGTCTTTAGAGACGATTGAGAATATATGTTGGATGTATGATTCTCAATCAATAATAAAATTTTGATCTATCAAGAGGAGGCATATTTACAGTTTGATTTGTCAACTGACATTTTTGATGAATAAGTTTTTCCAACTTAAGGGGAGAAAGAAAACAATTGGAAAGGATATTGGTTGGAATGAATTATCATTGTCTCGTCTTGATCCTCGTGTAAAAGAATGTGAACTCAAAGTTCAAATGATAATTCACTTACAAATTAATCAATCAATTATCAGATGTTTTTACTGGCTCAACTACCAAATGCTAATGATCCAAATAGAATTGACATTAATTTATAATAGAATTGAACTGTGGTAAGCTTATTGGTTCCAAAGATAAAAATCCTCGAAAAAGAGAAGGAGCTAAAAAGACAAGATGACCTAACCAAAGAGGTGTAAATCATAAGATTCATTTGACAAAACTAATGATTTGTTGAAATTGTTGAAAATGATGAGATATCAATAAAATTATGTCATGAATAAGATAATATGGAACCAAAATGAAGTCAACGTTGACGATGCTTTAGCATATAATATAACGATGAATGTTATGAGTGACAATGAGGATCAGGATTGTCGACAAAGAAATGATTGGCCAGATGGAAAGATGAAATAAAACCAAAATTAGATTTGCTTGTTAAACAAAAGGTTTTGGACCTGTAGTCCGCACACCTGAAGGTGTAAAGCTCATTGAGTACAAATGGATTTTTGCACAAAACAATATTATAAAGAATGATAATTATATGAAAATTCATGAAGGATTTAATTTACCCAATAATGCAAATTCTAAAGGGGATTATTCAGTAAAATTGAACAAGTCCCTTTTATGGATTAAAGCAATCAAGACATACATGGTATGATTGTCTTTGTAAGTACTTGTTAAAACAAAGGTACTTATCCTTATATTTATATGTTAGGTGTTGATAAATGTCATTTTAGACCTCACAATGATAAATAACTTCTTTGTCAAGAAATACCATATTTTAATGTTGTAAGAGAACTAATGTATTTTGCTTATTATAGTCCAATTGATATAGTATTTGTTGTAAATTTGTTAAGCAAGGTATAATTTTTCACCTACAAGAGGAAATTGAATTAGTGTAAAACATATATTTCATTACCTTAAGGGTACTTTGAATATAGGCTTATTTTATTCAATTGATTCAAAATCAAATGAGTTATGTATATGACGATTATTTATAGTATCCTCATAACGGTTGATCATAAACAAGATATTTTCACATGTGGTGGCACAATAATTTCATGGTGGTCTGTGAAACAAACCATAATAGCAACATCATTAAATCATGCAACTTTTAGCATTACATGAGGAAAAATGGAATCAACAACTATGCATGAAGACAACAATGCATATATTGCTCATTTGAAAGAAGGATATATTAAAGATTTATTTACAAAGTTTTTGCCAAGGAGAATTTTGGAGCAATTGGTTCACAAGATTGGACTCCGACATCTTAGAGATGAAAGTTTGGGGAGAAATAGAAGAACATTATATCAAAGAATTAAGAATGATGTACTCTTTCTCCTTCACTGGGTTTTTATCCCAAAGGATTTTTCCTAGTAAGGTTTTAACATGGCACGTTCTTTGATCAATATACATCCAAGGGGAGTGTTATGAAAGTTATGGATTGTCCATTGAGTTGCTGAAAATTACTCAACTTGATTATTATTGATGATATTTACATTATTTGCATTAAGTATGCAACCCTTGAGTTGTACCTTTGAGTTGCCTTTTGTACCTATAAATAGGGAATTTTCCCCCTTGATAATGTGACACGGAAAATCAGTCTCTACTTCATATTCTCTCTCTTTATTCTTCTCTTTATTATTAACTTTATTTTATTACAATATTCAAATATTTTTTTTTAATTTTAATATTTATCATTTTAGAAAATTAATAGTAATGATAAAAATAATATTATTTTATGTCTATGATTCTCTTAATAAATTTTGGCATCAACTTCATTTTGTATTTATTTTGTATGAGATCCAATGATTGTGAATTTTTTTAAAGGAGTAAAACAATTACTTTTACAATCAATTATTATGATTTATTCTAATATTTTTTTATTAATTGACCCATTAATTACATTAATTGTTTTTAATTTTGTAACTAAGAATATATTGTTTTTTATTTCATACATTTTAAAATCTTTTAAATTTATAAAGTTGTAATTAATAATTATATAATTAATTTCTAAAAATTTTGGATCAATGAGTTGATTTCATTAATTACTGTAAATTTCTTTAACTATGAAGGGAGTTTTTGATTTGTAATTGGTAATACTGAATCAATAATTATATTTTATTTTAAATTATTCCTTTAGTTATTAGTCAACAAATCTTCGTGTTTTTGTAAAGTGGAAAGTTCGCCCTACTTCTTCGTGTTTTTGCAAGGGAAACTAATCTTGAACATTTTAGAGCTTGAACAACACAATTTGGAATGCTTGGAGTACTACTAGGGCTTGTGGGAACTATCCTTTCTTCCTCTTTGTATCTCCTCCCTCTTCCACTTCCATTTTTGTAAGCTTGTGCTCTCCATGACAATGGAGAGC
>Ga0214544_1010461_pt1 | contig 13631 bp, 16 predicted proteins | sample CNSS3metaG_FD_160074 | JGI IMG/M metagenome (GOLD analysis project Ga0214544, IMG submission 160074) | Root nodule microbial communities from cowpea collected in UCLA plant growth center, Los Angeles, California, USA - CNSS3 | ecosystem: Host-associated > Plants > Roots > Nodule | place: USA...
GAGGAAGGTGAAGAGAATGGCGGTGGAATCGCGGCCTTGCGGTGACGGAGGAGGAGAAGCCACTGTTCGGTGCTGCGAATCCATGGCGGTGGACAGCTTCTTTTTTTTTTCCCTCTTTTTGTTTTATAGATTCTTTGCTGTTTTATCGGGGTATGTGTCTCCTTCACTGTCAATACATTACGGATTCGAATCATATTTGATCAAGAAAAATCTAGTTTTTTTAAAAATATTTAATTTAATTGGTTCACTTAATTCAGGAATTAAACAAGTTTTAGTTAGGTTGAGAGTGAATTTTTAGTTGAGTTGAGGATGGGTTGACCTACTTAATCTATTAATATTTTTTTACAATTTTTTTAATTTTTTAATAATTATTTATTACCTCTAATTATATAGGTTCACAATTTCATATTTTTAAATGTTAAAATGTTGTTCAATAATATTTGAATAATTTGAATGTTTAATTAATTTGATTATCAAGTTATATACGTTGATACTTTAATCTTTAACTATAATCTTTAACTATAATCTTTATAGTAAATTACTCAAGCAATTGTCTTATAAACAAATTTTTTTTTTAAATTAGCATGACAACAAAAAATGTGTAGTGTTTTTTATTTATATTTGTTGAATAGAATGATAGAAAATGTGTAATATTAGCCATGTTTTTTTGGATTATGTGGACACTTTCTTGGAAACAATTCATCATATATTGGTGGTTAGCATGATGAAGACATTGGTTCTAAATTTTACTTTGGTTGTCATCTCATGAGCCGCTTAAATAATTATTTAAATATTCGAATACTTAAAAATTAATACATAAATAATTTTTTTAGGTGGGTTGGTGAGCCAACCCACTTAACCCACCAACTTTTGGTTGGTTGAGCCGGGTTGCAAAATTTCTGGCTCACCATAAAGTGAACCGGGTTCGATTCACTCTTTTTCAACCCGGCTCGTGGTGAGTCAACCTGTATGAGCCAAGTTAACTCACTTTGACGTGTCTAATCTTACTCCTTCAATCGGAAACCAGAAGAGTGTGTAATTGTTTCTCCAACCGTTATTGAACTACCGATATTGAATTAATGTTCGGCTTAAGTTTATTTATTTATTTTTTAAAATTATGTTTTGATCTCATTTTTGTAAGAAAATAGTAATTTGGTCTTTTTATTTCTATGTGTCTCAATTAGGTTTCTATTTTGGAAAAGTTGTATCAATCGTGCCTTTTTTTTTAATTGGATTAAATGACGTTTGGAGATGGTGAGATGGATTTCTGTAAAGGATGCATGTCATTTATCTTTGAAATGCAATGCAACACAATGTAATTTGTGTAACAGATACGTTACATTTATTTGCCTCTTTTGGTTCAAGCCCTAAATTAGTGGTGTTAGTGTCAATCTTGGTTATTATTCTTCTTCTTCGATGTTGTGGTCTACAAAGATGAGTTATGTCTCTCAGCCACTCATATTCATCTTGCAAATGTATTGTTTGGAGATTGCAAAACCCTAGTGCCTCATCTTGTGGTGGAGGTGGGCGTAGGAGTTTGGGTGTAACACCCATTTGCTATTATGGGGAGAAATCAGTGTTGAGAATTGCGAAGAACAAAGGGAAAGAATGTTAGGGTTGCCTTAAGTACAAGGTAAGATACATGCAAACTATGCTATGATTTTCTGTATTTGCTTTTGAAAATAGTCTTCATTGTTGGTATATTGATGGTCACGTGATTGGTGTTTTTCGAACAGAGTGGAAGTGAAAATTTTGGTGGGTGTAATAACTTCAAATGGTTTATTGAAGATGAGATTGAAGAAAAGGGGAATGACACTGTCAATATTGAAGAAATGGTGGTGGCACTATGAAGATTGAAGAAATGGGTGGAAGTTTCATGATGGCAAAAGAAAGGGATGTTGATAGGAAGAAATATTTAATTTGGAGAAATCTATTAAGGTTTTTGAAAAAGGATTAAGATGTTGACAAGGGTGGTTTGTGTTGTTTGTGTAATTAACATAATTTTACTTTCAATATTGATGACAAATCCATGATGTGTTCTAAAAGCTTATAATGTAGTGTTGTTTTATGTAATGTTTGAACATCAATGAAAAAGTTGTAGTACTTGATAGTTCTTCATTTAGAATAGTTACTTGACTTGTGACTAAACGAATCAAAAAGTTTTTTTTTAATCAACAATAAAAAATATATAAATAGAGAAACACTTAGGATGTTTCAACCCTTTTACCTACCAAAATGAGGATATAACGGTTGAAGATAACTATTCCACAAGCAAAATAGAACAGATTTCTGAAGACAAAGAGACAAAGAATGTTGAGGATTCCACAAGCTCAAGGAAAAATCACTGTCCTAGCTAGCTTTATGACAAGATTTCTTTTTTATTTTCTATGCATGTCCATCCGATCCATAAGCCCACACTCTATGTTTTGCAAAAGAAATCTCTAGGCTATATAGCCTGAGTCTAGATGACACATTAGATGAGCACAAATAAATAATTGTGTAAGAGTGTAACGTTAAAAAGATATCACAAACAAAGTATACCTCAAACCTAGCAAAAAAGCACCATGTGATGCGTGTGGACAAGACTACACCTTAGGTAGCTACACAATCATCCCCCCACTAACCAAAAAGAAAAAAAAAAACTCCTAATCCACTATTGATTTAATGCACAAATGTAGACATAAGCACCAAAATGAGTATGTGAATCTAGCATTGGAAACTTTATTAGTTATCCACATTCAAGTCTTGGTTTGGGCTAAGTTGAACACTTCCTCACCATCCTTCACCTTACTCCTGAAAGTGATTCCATTCCTATGCATCCAGATGGTCCATACAATAGCAACCCACATACACTTCCAAATAGAATTACCCTTTTTACTTAGTCCTGGTATACAAAATTGATGGAAATGGTTTTTTGCTAAAATGTGGTGTACCGTGTAATACCCACCTAACTATCACACAAATTCCATATACTCTAAGCAAAAGAGCAATTAAAAGTATAGGTGACCCACTGACTCTTCACACACTTGCCACACATGACATACACATTGGAAGCTCACCCCTTTTGTGAGCAAATTATCACAGGTTGTGACTTTGTTTAAGATTACTTTCCGTCCTAAGTGTAAGGCAGTTGGTATGGCTTTAATATTCCAAAGTTGTACAAATAGATCATCATCGACATCTATCAATCTTGTTTTGACTACTATAGATTGATTTTACAGTATAAACATTAGTATGATTATCCTTCCAAACCTACCCATCTTCCTTACCCATATCCACAACACGCTCAGACAACTCATGTAGGAAATTAGCAACATGTGGTTTCTCCCACTCAAACCAATCTCTTTGCCATAGCAAATTCCTTTCCCAAACCCAATTATTCCAACTTCAAATGTCCTCTACTTTAGCCTTTTGTGTAATAGAGTTAGCATACATCCTTGGAAATCTTTCTAACAAGGAAGAATTGCCTAGCCAATTATCCTTCCAGAATAAAATCTTATTTCCCCGTCCTCTACTCCAAGAAATATTATTATCAAACTAATTCTCATTTTGTCCCTTGCCACATACTTTCCTAAGGTCTCTCTACCACCAAGACTCATGTTTATTTTCAGTTAAATTTTTCAGGGTCCTCCAAGATTTGTACTTTGACTGCAGAATTTCTTTACATATGTCATCTTTATCAGTTCCCATTGTCCACTTCCATTTACCAAGTAAAGCCTTATTAAATGCTTCTACAAATGAAACAATTGAATTAGCTTGCTAAGATAATGAAAGCATTAATAAACATTAATAAACATTGATTTCTCCAAATATTGTCGAACAAAGTTGATCTATAAAGCAAAAAACACCTGTTTCATATTGATAAGCATAAATGAAATATTGTCTTGTTCCAAACAAAGTTAGTCTAACACTTAACCATTTTACATCACAAAAAAAGTAGTCCACCACTTCATATGTCATAATTCAAAAAGCAAATAAAACAGGTGCTATAAAGTCTCCAAGGTTCAAACAACTTATAAAAAATAACATGGTATATCAATGGTTACAACTCATGGTTTCCATGTGTCCCCTCCTAACATTCAGCTTCTGTCTCATGATTAGTCTACTACGTGATGGTTGGTTTGCTTGCTAAGATGATTGAGTATAAGGCGTTATGCTCTAATTACTTGCACACATGATTGAGTAGAAGGTTGTGTTTCTTGGTTTGCTTGTTATGATGTAGGTTCATTTGGTTGAGCTGGTGTGGTTGAGTTTACGTGTGCATGATATGCTTGGGGGCAATTTCTTCTATTGTGCCCAATTTGCCTACAGATGCGACATCTTTTGCATAACCCCGCTTTTCTTATTTGTGTTTCATCCTTCTTTAGCTCCTATTCTTGTGGTCTTCTTTTCTTCTTTGGTCTTCCTCGCAATATTCTTTTTCATAGGGGCAACACATCAAGATATGATGTAATGTCCCACACTTTATCCCCATTGATAGGGAATATGATTGAGGCGTAGGTTTCTTCATATGTGGACTTCCTAAAACAATTAAAGATGAAGCAAAATTGTAATAAATGTTTCTTCATATTCTTACCAGAAAATTTCTTCCTAAAATTGGCATACAAGTGGTTGACGCAAAATCTTTGATCAACTCCACCCATAAGATATTGTATAGCTGGTGGTTGGCCATGTGTTTTTAGTTAAATATAATGAATATTTTTGTGTTGTCATACAAAACTGAATTTAGTAAAGAAACAAATATGTGGTGTTACCTTCTATTGGTCTGACATAAATCAAAGTGCAGCCCCACCAAGGTCATCAATCAAAATCTTCAAAAACTAGCTCCATGAATCCTTATTCTCAACCTCAACAATAACATAAGCAAGAGGCAACATTTGATGTTCCCATCTCTTCCTACAACTATTAACAATTTTCCTCCGTACTTGCCTTTCAAAAAGCAAACATTTAATCTAGTAATAGGCATGTATGACATGAAGTTGTCTTTACATGCCTTGAAATATAAGACCCACTAAATTTAAATAATTAAATAAATAATTATTTAATAAATGTGGGTAAGAAAAGCCTTTATGGAATTAAATACTAACTTTCATGACGTGGAAAAGTACTAGCTCAAGTGGTTGAGAGTACTTTGATTGTGTGAGAGGACTTGGGTTCAAGTCCTATGTATGCCATTTATGTATTATTTAAATTATTATTTTATTGTGATGTTGTTGGGTCGTGATAAAAGGGTATAAACTTCTAAATTTATAAAGACTATCATGAAACACGAATTGGTTGAGTGGTTATACACTTGCTTTGAAACTTGATTGTGATGGGATCAAACCTTGGCTTGGACCAGTTTTGGTCAAAAACCCACTTGGGTGTGGAGGTGAGGAGACGCAGAAAACCCTAGGAGGCAACTAGAAAGGGCCGAAAGCTATGATTAATAGGGAATTAATAGTATTAACTTTTATTTTTATGAATTTTCATTTTATTACATTTAATTCCAATTAAGGTATGATTAAGAGACCAATCAAGGGTGAGAGAGAGGTTAGAGAAGTTCTTACTACTTGTTTTATTTAGCTATCTTGTGAATGTATGATCTGAATCATAATGGAATTGTGGAATATGTCTTTCCCTCGTTTGTATTTGCGTTTTTGGGTTTTCTAGAAACCGTCTGGCGGCAGTTCATGAGCCGTCAGGCGACACGTACATTTGTGCCCATTTTTCTAGGTTTCACCATGAACCGCCTGGCGGTCGGGGGGTGACCCGCCAGGCGACGTATACTGCGCAACCCAGTTTTGGTTGCTTTGATATTTTTGGTGTCTTCTGTGATGGTGCCATGATTATTTATATGCACGAACGTGAATTCTATGTTGTAAATGTCTGTAGGTAATATTGATATCTTGAGGGTATGAATGTTGCGTGAAATTGGGGATTTAGGGTTCATGTTGGGATTGGTGATGAATCAGTTTAGAATTGGTAATTTATAGATGAGTCGTGGCATAAAAACAAATAATGTACATGAGAATACAGTTGTTCTTTGTATGATGTGTGCAATGAATTTTATGACAATATAATGGATGTTGTAATTGGGATATTAGGGTGCATTTCCGTGCTGGAAAAACCTGGGCAGAACCTAGATATGCATGCACCGCCTGACGATACAAGGACTACCGCCAGGCGGCTAGTTGGTCTAGCTTGCTATGTGATTTTGTACGAAATTTGCATCCTTAGTTATTTAAATGATGACGGCGACACGTACATTTGTGCCCATTTTTCTAGGTTTCACCATGAACCGCCTGGCGGTCGGGGGATGACCTGCCAGGCGACGTATACTGCGCAGCCCAGTTTTGGTTGCTTTGATATTTTTGGTGTCTTCTGTGATGTTGCCATGATTATTTATATGCACGAACGTGAATTCTATGTTGTAAATGTCTGCAGGTAATATTGATATCTTGAGGGTATGAATGTTGCGTGAAATTGGGGATTTAGGGTTCATGTTGGGATTGGTGATGAATCAGTTTAGAATTGGTAATTTATAGATGAGTCGTGGCATAAAAACAAATAGTGTGTACATGAGAATACAGTTGTTCTTTGTATGATGTGTGCAATGAATTTTATGACAATATAATGGATGTTGTAATTGGGATATTAGGGTGCATTTCTGTGCTGGAAAAACTTGGGTAGAACCCAGATATGCATGCACCGCCTGACGATACAGGAACTGCCGCCAGGCGGCTCGTTGGTCTAGCTTGCTATGTGATTTTGTACGAAATTTGCATCCTTAGTTATTTAAATGATGAATTATTATGTACATGATTTAAATGAAGCATGTAGTTGCAAGTGACATGATAGGGACTAAATAAGGTTAAGAAAAGCGAAAGTGGAAATGATGATATGATGTAGTAGATGTGTTAATTGGTTGTCTTATGAAATGAGTTATATTCCAGAAATTTTGATATTTTGGTAAAATAAGAAGTGTGAACAAGTAGGTGGCATTATTGTTGAAGAGATGGTGTGCTAATAGATGAGAAAAATGCCAAGTGCGGTGTGTAAAGTGCAAATTCAGTTTGATGAACAGGTCTGGATGCATGAAAATTATTTTTATTAGGGGTGTACCTAATATGCTACATTGTTTGAATTATTTTTAAGAAGTGTGTGCTATACTTTGGTGTGTGGTATGAATTGGGATCCTTGATATCTGTTAAAGTGTCAAAGAAACTAGTAGCATTGCGCTACTGGTATGGCATCTGGCAGCGTGAGCGAGCCGCCAGGCGGTAGAGGCACAAAACAGTGACAATAGTAACTCTGCGCGTAGGGCACCTAGCGGCAGGGAGGGTTCCGCCAGGCAGTAGGATGAAACAGAAGGCCTGGAAGGAGGCTGGTGCCTAGCGGCACGAGATGGGTGCGCCAGGCGGTGATGGTCAGCAAGGCGCCTGGCGGTAGGGTGGAGTCCGCCAGGCGGTGACGGCGCAGTGATGATTTTGCAGGCGCTTGGCGCTTAACGGTGTGTGATGCCCGCCGGGCGGTCTGAAGCTAAATTCCGCCTAGCGGCGTGAGATGCGCGCCAGGCGGTTTTGGTCCAATGATGGTGCGCGAGGAAAGTTTCCTACACCGCTTTAAAGGATGTTCATGATGCGATGCTTTGGCTGGGGGTCCGGTTACGAGTGTATCTTGTATTGGGGTAACACGTGACCACTTTAGGTTGTAGCCTGGTGGTTTAGGAAGTCTAGTGGAGTGTGCGGGTTGCGGCTCGTACGGTGAGGTTTCAGATGATTGCCCTCTTTAGTGTATTCTGATAGAGATTTGATAGTCTGGGAACAACTACAAACTTATGTTTGTTTTGGGGAACTCCACTTGGTGTCACGGTGAGATGCTGTGCAAAGTTATTCCCACGTGTGGACTATCAGGTGGTGGCCTGTAGTCGGAGGGGCGAGTAGACACTCGTGCAGCAAAGATTGATCATTGATCTCTCCTAAAGGGTATATAAATGATAGACGTCTAAAGGCAAGTGTTGGGAATGAAGAAGTAAAAGAAAAAAAAGGAGAAATGTACTAACTCGGGTTTAATTGCTTAGATGTTGTATTTAATGTTAATTTTATTTGGTTTATTTAAATGAGCTCACCCTATCTATGTGTGTGTGGGGATGATCATGTAACTTGTTACATGAGAGCAGATGTTAATACAAGTGGGCAGATTGATGCATAGAGACAGAGTGGAGACCTCTTGGGAGTTTTATTGATTTTAATTTTGTCAGAATATAGATTAATTAATAATTTTATAGATGAATATATTTGCATTACAGTTTTGTCGCGCATTATGTTATTTGATTTGGCGCGTTGGACTTAAAGTTTAAATTTCTTCCCGCGTTTTGGGAATTTGTTTCTAATATATGAGGTTGTTCATTTAAAATTTTATTTTGTTTTATTTTAATAAGTAATTTCCGGCTAAGACGTTACATTTGGTATCAGAGCCGTGATTTCTATAATTTCATGGGGTGTTTGGGAAGTGAGCTTATTGTGCTGACGCGTGTATGTGTTGTTTTGCTTTGGTATGAAATTGAAAAATAAGTTGTTTGATTTCTTAGTTAATATGTGGCGCATTCAGGCTATGGCAAATAGGAGAAGAAGGAACGATGTCGGCGCTGACGAGATTGCACAGGCAATCCATAGGATGGTTGACGCTATGCAACCTATGGCGGTGCAACCCAGGGCAATGGTTCCACCAGTGAGGCCAGTGACTATGGAAGATGTGCTGAAGCATAAACCGTCAAAGTTCAACGGCAAAGCTACTCCTGATTAGGCCGATGCTTGGCTCAAGGAGTGTGAGAAAATATTCAGAGTGTTGGCGTGTACTGAGGCACAACAACTGACTTTTGCCACGTTTCTGCTGGTGGGCGATGCGGAGTACTGGTTGACGGGAATGCAGCAGCAAATGCAGACCCGCCAAGAGGAGGTGAACTAGACAAACTTCAGGACCAGATTTCTGGAGAAGTATTTTCCAGATTCGGCTAAACATGCTCTGGAGGCGGAGTTCCTCACATTACAGTAGGAAAATCAACCTGTGCAGGCCTATATTGACCGCTTCGAGTATTTGGCGAGATTCTACTCGCAGCGATCACGGAGGAGTGGCGCTGTCACAAGTTTGAGGGAGGTTTGAGGCATGAGCTGCGCAGATTTTTGGTGCCATTATGGATCAGGGAGTTTCCAATTCTGGTGGAGCAGGCCAGGGCCGTGGAGGAGTTAGAGATTGGACCAGTCGGGTTACGAGAGCACAGAAAAATACTTCTAAGACCAGACAACAAAAGGCACCATATAGCAGGCCACAATTTTCCTCCCCATGGTTGCAATGTTATAACTGCGGTGGGCCACACCTTCGCAGGAATTGTACGAAAGCTGCAGGCAGTTCAGTTGCTTGTACTGAGCACGTGAAGTGCTATAAGTGTGAGAAGATGGGCCACTATGCGAGTCAGTGTCTCACTAAGAAGACAATTGGAGGAGCAACATCGCAGCAGAAACAGCAGAAGGTGTTAGTTGATCGACCCCGAGCTGCGGGGAGAGTGTTTGCACTGACCAGTACTAAGGCCACTCAGTCAGGTAACCTCATCCTGGACCGATGTTTATTGATTGATAACAGTGTTTTGGTTCTGTTTGACTCAGATGTTACTCACTCGTTCATCTCCCAAGAATGTGTGAGTAGACTTGGACTAGTAGCCCGTGATTTGGGGTGTGAGCTGGTAGTCTCGACACCTGCATCAGGGCAAGTATCTACCAATTTGGCATGTTCCGATTTACTATTGAGGTGGCAGGACACAGGTTCAAAGTGAACCTCATTTGCTTGCCATTGGAGGGACTGGACGTGATACTCGGGATGGACTATCTGTTGGACAATCACATCATAATTGATTGTGGATGGCGCAACGTAGTATTCCCTGAGACTGATGGGTTATCACTGATCTCTACTCGTGAAGTGATATAGGAGGCGACCGATGGAGCTTCATGCTATGTGATAATGGTGCAAACGGAGAAAAGGAGTACAGTTGATCTGATCAGAAGCATACCGGTAGTGAGTGAATATGCCGATGTGTTCCCAAATGAAGTGCCTAGGTTACTGCCCAGTAAGGATGTAGATCTCGTCCCTGGAGTTGGGCCAGTGTCGATGGCTCAATATAGAATGGCACCGACAGAGTTGGCCGAACTGAAGAGGCAGATTGAAGATATGCTAGAAAAGAAGTTCATTCGACCGAGTGCGTCGCCATGGGGAGCTCCAGTGCTACTAGTCAAGAAGAAGGATGAGAGCTCTCGACTTTGCGTGGACTATCGTCAACTGAATAAGTTGACGATCAAAAATAAATATCCATTGCCCATAATAGATGACTTGCTGGACCAGTTGAGAGGAGCAGGGGTTTTCTCAAAAATTGATCTGCGATCCCAGTATCATCAAATCTTGGTTAAACCAGAAGATGTTCAGAAGACTGCATTCAGGTCGCGTTATGGTCACTATGAATACATAGTGATGCCCTTTGGAGTGACCAATGCCCCGATAATATTCATGGATTACATGAATAGAATTTCAGACCATGGTTAGATAAGTTTGTCGTAGTATTCATTGACGACATTCTTATTTACTCCAAGAACTGGGAGGAACATGCTGAGCATCTGCAAGAGGTGTTAGATGTGCTCAGGGAGCATCAGCTGTATGGGAAACTGTCCAAATGTGAGTTTTGGATGGAAGAGGTTCAGTTCCTTGGCCATGTGATCTCGGCGCAGGATATTGCAGTTGACCTGGGAAAGGTTGAGACAGTGAGGAATTGGGAGCGACCCCAAACAGTGTTAGAGGTGAGGAGCTTTCTGGGATTGGCCAGTTAATATTGGAGATTCGTGGAAGGGGTTCTCGAAATTGGTGAGTCCTATGACGCAACTCACCCTAAGGATTAGCCTTTCGCCTGAACGGACAATTGTGAGAAGTGCTTTGAGGAGATGAAGATAAGGTTCACCACATCTCCTATCTTGGCAATTCCAGATACGGCTAAGACTTTTGAAGTATACTGTGATACTTCTTATTAGGGGTTGGGTTATGTATTGATGCAGGAGAAGCGCCCAGTGTAACACCCCAATTTTGGGACGTCACGGAACGTTAGAAATTTTTTGCGTTTAACGGAAAAGGAATTAACATTGAAACTGTACTAATAAAAACTTTTAATTTAATTTAAATTACATAATTCAAACCGTCACTTTGTCAAAAACTTCTAATAACATTTGCGACCAAAAGAAAATTACATAATTTTTACTATCTGAATTAAAACAACTAAATATATTATAAAAACTCCCGAGTCCACCCCAACCTCTCGTCAATCTACTTCATGCCAAGATTATCTGCAATATCATCTGCTCCCGTATAACACACACGTTATACGATCATTGCACATACAACAAACACACAAACAAACAAATAGGGGTAAGCTAACCATAATCAATGATATTCATAAAATAAATTCATAAATAAAATATGTCCAATAATACTCAACATCACATTCAAGTAACACTTAATCAAAATTCATTCAATCATGCCAAACCAAACATAGCATCACATTCATCTCAATTCTTCAAATATAGTGATCATAATCAAGCTTTGGTTTTCTGCTGGCTCTCACCCCACAATAGTATCTAGTTTCCTAGAATAGATGGTTCGATGTGTCTCGCTTAATGCAACCAGACTGTCTCCCTTATCCCTCAAGGAATTATGAGTAAAAACGTCGATGCATCGCACATCGGGCACTATACTCGCAACGAGCCGAAATAAGGTGAAACATCTATCCTCTCCCCACTGCTTCACAAAAGCGAGAGGGTACAACACTCAAACCAATCCTCTACCACTGCTTCACACAGGCGAAGAGGACCCCTTTCCACTGCTTCACACAGGCGAAAGTCTTCACTGGGTTCCTAGGTATGGAAAACCTCACACAACACTTAATTCCCCCAAGAGTTTTCAAGCAAGGCAAAACACTCCCAACATACAACCCATGAGAATTAAATATTGCCAACAAAATATACACCATCACATCATGCATGGGAAAATAAGTTCCATAACATAAACCCATCAACTTATCAAATAATGCATTCATACAATGAACCAAACGAGTGAGATTCATTTAAACATAGTATAACATCACACAGAAGTAATTATCCTCATACCACCAATTAAACCACATAACCATGCAACCCATGAAAACCAAGAAGAACCACCAATCTCATAATATCCCACCAACACATTGACACATAAAATAATTAGTAAAACCATATGAGAAGCACCAACCAAAAATATGAAAATTTAAAGAGAACCAAAAATTTAAAGAATGAAACAATAAACAAGTTAATATGAAACCACATGCATCACTAAAACATACACTACACTCACATTTACATTTACATGAAAGAGAAAAGCACAAGGAAAAAAGAGAAATTATATTTATATGTGGACCCCACCCATGCATTACCCAATTTATAAATATAAAGCAACTCATTTAAATCATGGTCTGGACACAACATAAAAAAAAAAATGAAAACAATGTGAGCCATGGAAATGAATTGTATCTTTAAGCAACAAGTGGGACCCATGACTAAAAAAAAGGAAACCTTGCACTATTAATTAGTCTACTTTTACGTGTGGTTAAACTTAGGAAAGAGGAATGTAATTGTACATGTGGACCCATGCATGAGAGAAGAAAACAAAGAAAGAGAATGTAAAAGAAAGAGAAAACTTTACATGAAAGTGATAAGAAAGAGGAAGAGAGAGAAAAACACACTCCATGAACCCATGAATCCTCACATTTGCATGTGAATAAAATTTCCGAAATGACAACAAGGAAGAAAGATCTCCTGCAGCGTGAATGAAAGCAAAGAAGGAAAAGTTATCTCTCAAATGAAACATATGTGGTATGAATAAAACCAAACTGCAGTAAGAATTGAAAGAGAAAATAAAGGACCCAAACCCATACTAATTTCACGTCACAATAACAAGTCTCAAACCCTTAAGTGCATGGCTACCAATGGAGAGAGAAAAACTTCCCCGAAATATGTTGAACCAAAATATAACAAGAAAAAGGATACTAAAGAACTCTTCCCCGAAACTATTTTACTACACCATACATCTACATAACTCAACATTAAACTAATGATTTGTGGTTTATTTTTAAAATGAAAGCAAAGAGAAAAGAACCAAAGCTTTTATCTGTATAATGTGACTGCAATGAAACAAGATTAACCAACCCCATGCACACCATTAAATCAAGAAGCTTGTAAAAGCTAACACTACTAGCACCCATATTCACATGACTAAACTAAACAAAAGAAGAGAGAAAATAATGGCATGATGTTGTTTGCAAACACGATTCAGAGGTGAGAAAAAGAATACTGCAGCAACATCAAAATATATCCTAAACATCTATCATGGCAGATGAAGGAAACTTATGGAAAGCAAAGGAAAAACACCTAACAAAAAGAGAAAACCCGTCACATGCTCTGATGAGATGCCTCGAGCCAAGGGACCTACAACAAGAGCCATGGCTAGGAGAATACAAGAGGAATGGGCCTTAAATGCGCATGCAAGGCCCAAGATGAACTTCACATGGGCCAAGGAAGATGTGA
>Ga0214544_1010463_pt1 | contig 13628 bp, 11 predicted proteins | sample CNSS3metaG_FD_160074 | JGI IMG/M metagenome (GOLD analysis project Ga0214544, IMG submission 160074) | Root nodule microbial communities from cowpea collected in UCLA plant growth center, Los Angeles, California, USA - CNSS3 | ecosystem: Host-associated > Plants > Roots > Nodule | place: USA...
CATAAGATTAGTTTCCTGAATATTGATTCCTCACATATTCAACAAACTATCCAGCATTACGATCGGGTGTTAAAAGCAATTGATATATTGAGATCTATTCCTAGCATCACAGTATATCAAGTATCATTGTTCAAATCAGATTTTCAGAAATACTTTCCAGTCAGATCTAAAAATCAAAATCAAAGCATCTATTGATCAGATAGAAGTAAGCATTAAGAGTAGAACAATAATACCAATACTGAGTAAAACAGAAATGCTATATATAAATATCACCAGATTACATCCAAGTTCGAGTAGACTACATTCAATCCCAAAGGAGAAGATTAGCCACTCATGGTAGCCAACATAATCCTATGAGCTAAGAAGAAGAAGAAGAAAATGAGAACTGTAGTGCTCCTCTGGTATCAGCTCTGCAGCACGGACCTTTTCTCTCTCAAAATTCCAAGCTGATTTCAGTTCTGAACTTCCAAAACATATATACCCACGAAGTCTCGCTCAAGCTACCTCAGTCTCGCTTGAGCGAGACAGCATTCTTCATCCCAAAGAAAGCCTCTCGCTTGGGCGAGATGTGCTGAAGCCAACATCTCGCTTAAGCGAGCAAAGTACTTCAAGCTGAAGAAAGGATCTCGCTTAGGCGAGAATGGCGGTCTCTGAACTCGCTTGGGCGAGAATGGCGGCAAAGAAGGTTCTCCACTGCACGAACTCTCGCTTAAGCGAGAGTCTGCTCGCTTAAGCGAGAATGGCGGTTGTGGCTTTGGCTTAAGCGAGAGTTCTTAAATTTTGAGCGACCTTGACTTCATATTTTTCCAATTTTCTTCCTTTCTTGCTTTCTCCTTCACTCTTCTTGAATTCTTTCCTTTCTCTACTCCATTGTACCTGAAATTCACCAAAATAGGGATCAAGTGACTTCTTTTCAACAAAAAGAACTTGGAAGCTCATTCTACTCTAAGTTTAAGGAGAATTAATCATGATACAAATACAAATTGAGTATATAAGTGCCCTCATTTCATATGAAAATTACTCATTTTTGGCACTTATCATCAATCATATACCATAAAAATTTAATCTCAATTATCTATTTCATGTTCCACAGGAATTGGTTTTGAAGTTTGAATAAGCTAAATTTTAGGAAATCCATGTCACTTCTTTTTTATTATTATTATACTACTTTTTATTTTTTTTAAATGAATAAAAAAAATAAAAAAAATGTCTTTGTAACAATATAACCGGAGGTCGACCAGTTTTGATTCGACTCGACATATTTTTGACCCATTAAAAATAGGTTGGAATGGATCAACCCGTTTACATAGTACGGGTTAAAAAATGGAATTTGTCCCGTCCTGATGGATTGACGAATTAATGAGTCAGTCTGTTTGGCCTGTCATTTTTTTTAAAGAAAAAAATTTTGTTTTTTTTCTTAACTTGATTACCTAATAAATTATTAATTAGAAGAGAAAACATTATATTGTATGTGTGATAGCATCTACTATATCAGAAATATCAATGAACCCTATTATTGAAATTGCTCAGGATACCTTTTTTAGCTTATAGAATATATTTCTTAGTTCAACTCTTACCTTACTAACTGGAATGAAAGAATTAGTAGATATGCTCCGCCCAAAATGGGAATGGGCTAGGATTATGAACTTAGAATCGAAAATCTGATGATCGAGTCGATTCCATGATTCTAAGTTCATTCTATACCGGATCCAACCGAAATGGGATTATATACATTCTCATCTTGAGAAGGGCTCATTCAAATGTATCTAAATAATTACATGAAGATAAAAATCACATATTCATTCATAAACATAAACTCTTAAAAACTTAGATTTCATTATTTAAGTTAATTGTTAATAAAAGTGAAAAAACAGAAATCATTAATACAAGTCACAAGACAATTCATTTTACTTAATTCTGACGAGCCACGAGCCAACCAGCGACCAACTCATCCTACAATCCAACAGACTCATGAATCAAACAAACCAAAATAATATAGACCAACGGATCAAAAGTCTTAACCCAACCCACATTTTTTATTTTCGAACTTGTCGTTGATTTTGCCACTCCTAAATGAAACCATATTTAAAGATATTAAATATTTAAATAATTTAAATGTACTTTTGACCGACATATTATTCCATTTTATTACAATTACAAATAAAATATACGGCAGAAATCCTTTATTTACTTTTTCATTTCTCTATTCTGTGTTTATGTTTTTCTTTTATATCAATTTTTGCGTCAACCTCTTCGTCCCAATATTTTATATCTTGAGTACTTCCATAAGCCCTGCTCCATACGCAACAGCATAGCGCCACATTTAGAATGTAAAGTAGCTCATAGTAGTAATCAGATAGAGCTTCCGATAGAATATGACACATATAGAAAATCTATAGTTTTTAGGAAAAGAATTATCATTAATGTTTCCGTATTGTCATAAACTAATAATCTAAGTTAAAGTACTTAATAGCTCCTTTTATTACCTTAAGGGGATATCATTCAACTTGCATTGATTTGATTAAATTTACATTTTTAATATTTGATTGTTGAATTTACACTTTAGTAACGATAAAAGTTGTATATGTAATTTTGTCTACAAACATACTATATAATAATATAAATAAATACCATTTTTTTCCCGTATTCAATTTAGTACTAAAACATGGGAAAAAAATAAACTCTGTTTGTTTGTTGTCTTTGTTTTCCTTCATTTGTTGTCGATCTCTTTCTCTGGAGCAAAATCCTGATCCCAGTTTTTAATATCCTGAGTGCTCCCATAAGCTGCACTAAAGGCTAAGAAGCATAATAAATTAACCAAACTCAGAACAAGAAGAAGGGCATAGTAGTAGTCATAGTGGCCTCTGTTGATATTTGATGCTAGCCAACGAACTTTTCCACCTTTCCCTGTTCCATCGTTCACAACCTTCACGATAAGGCTTCCCACAAGGTTCCCTACCCCAAAGCTAAAGGTGCATAGGGTAATAGCAATGCTTGACATTGCCCTAGGAAACTGGGAGTAATAGAATTCTATTTGTCCAATGATGTTCAAACCCTCTGCCAAACCATATAAGCAGTACTGAGGCACTAACCACAAAGCAGACATGTTCACAACTCCTTTCGGGTTGTCTATAAACCCTTCCCTTATTGCTTCATCCCTTCTTTTCCTCTCCACCCACGCTGCCATTGCAGTGGCCAAGCATGAGATAAATATTCCAATTCCCATTCGTTGCTTCACACTCAGTGCTCGCCCCTTTGGGAACAAGGGAACCAGAAGGCGGTCATAAATAGCCACCCATATGGTTAAAGTTATGATTATGCATACAGTGAAGCTGGTTGATGGAATGTCTGTGTGGAACACAACCCTGTTCATGGTCCTCGCTTGTACCACAGAAAATGATTGTTGGCTTATGGTAGTTGCAAATATGATACTAGTCGACCAAATAGGAAAAACTTTGATTATAGCTTTCAATTCCTCTACTTGTCTCACTGTACACACACTCCACGGATCAGTGGGCATGCCATCACTGTCCAGATCTTTCTCTCTGTTCTTGAGTATGCAAGCCTTGTTCAAGAACCTAAGAAGGGAGAATCAAATATTGAATTGATTAATATAAGATTACAAAATCAGGTTTACGTCATGGTGTGTTAGGTTGGTATTGAATTCTGATGGTACATACCTTACTTTATCGGTTGGTTGAACAAGAATGGAGTCATTGTGAAAATACCATGTGTCGGAGTTCGTGGGAGGAAGAGACAAGTGTCTGTTTTTCCAGGCTGCTGCAGTCACTTGCGCAAAGCTAGTGAGCAAGCTCCTGTTTGGTTTCACTTTGACATATAAAGAAGAACCCAAGAAAAACATCATAGTAGAAAACGACATAAGCCCCACAGGAATCCCAAAACCTATCGCCCACCCTGCTTTAACTTGGATGTACACTATAAATATCACTGAAATTGCTACTGAAACGCCAACCGAAACATAGTACCAATTGAAGAAGCTCTTCATGGTCCTTTCATTTTTTGGGTTTTCGGGGTTGCTGATTTGATCAGCCGTGAAGGCTAAGGTACACGGCCTAATTCCACCAGCCCCAAGAGCCATCAGAGCAAGTGAAGAGAAAAGAAATAGGAGTTGAAGTGCTGTAGGATTCGCACAAGCTTCATCATTGTGGCATTCAGGTCTTGCACGCCTAATAATCGCTGTGAGCCACAACACAACTAGGCCCTGTCATGTAAGAAATTCATGTAATTTTCAGAACAAATTCTTTATGTTTTGGGAACTCTGAAAAAATTGTTCATTATTAAGTATTGTGGTGCTTACAACAAGGTCGATGATGGTTCCGAGGGCAATAACACGAAATCGTCCAAGCCAAGAATCAGAAACGAAAGCACCAATCATGGGTATAAAATTAGATAAGGCGTTCCACAGGAATACTATAATGGCTCCTGTTGCAGGGTCAAAATTGTACTCTTGTAGCAGGTACAATATCATGTTCACATGCAGCCCCACATTTGCAACCTTTTCAAATGTCTCGTTTGCTAAAACAAGTTCAAAATCATAACCTGGTTAGAACTTCTAGTACATGACTTTATCAATCAAACAAAACTGCTGAAAGGAAAAACCATGATAAAGAAAAGGGTCAGCATCACCTATGATAAAGGGCATGGTTCTGAAGCCACCCTTTTTCCTTTCAACCTTTGGGGTAGCTTTCTTTTGCTCCATTGGCATCTCCATTTTTCTTCTGCGATACACATGAAATTGTTAGACACAAATATACCTAAAGCTTGTTACTCGTTGTTACACTATACAAGAACTTTGTTTTATACACAGAAATATATCTCTCTCCTCAGTTCAACTTCGGTGGAGGCAGGTAAACCTCGTTATTATCTAGTATATGCTCTCATCTTATTCATGTTCTTGTGCATTTATCGTTTTAGTTTGGTCAAGGGATGAAAAAGCTGGCGTGTGTGAACATGCATGAGTAAAAATTCCAAGGTTTTAGCTCCCACGGTTGTGAGAACTTACTATATAAATAAGATTTTTGCAGATGTAATGGTCTTAATCGGAATCTGCCGTCCACGTTGTACCATAGTTTGAAGTGAAAGAATGTGTCTCGATGAAACAGAAAGGTTAGTTTTAGTGTCCAACGACGGATCAAAGGTTTCAAAGGGTGAAGCACAAAATTTACTTAATTTATGTCATTCACTTGTCAGTGAACTGGATTTCGTTTTTTACTGTTCGTTTGATCTAGAACTCCTTTCATGAAATTCATTGTAAACACCGAAACGTATTTAAAATTTAATTGGAAAGTAGTTTTCGTAAAAAATGTGATTTTTTATTAATTTGGATATAAATATAAGTTAAATTTGATCCTTTGGATGTAACCAAAGTTTTTTTGTATTTTGTAACTCCTAGTTAGATTCGGAGTTCCAAACATGTCGCATCAACCGATTTCTTGTTTTGTTCGAAGAATCATTGCTTATATGTGTGGAAACTAATATTGCATCTATACAAAAGGTTAATATTTGGTAAATATTTAAGTATGAATATTTTTTGTAACTGTGAATGTTACTGTTCTGAATCGAATGACTCGGTTATGTAACAGTGAATTTTATTTTATTTTTTCATTTTTCTTGACACATTTGTTTAGTTTTAAAAAGTTAAACTTTTCAACTTTACTCCAAAAAAAGAAAAAAGAACATTGGTTGGTAGTTATAGTTCCTACCTAGTTATAAAAAAAATGCCATGAGCTTTTTACACACTTTTAATTTGTTGATTTTGACTTGTACAATGTTTTTTATTTTATACGTTCACTCTCTATAATATATTCTTTTCAAACAAAAAAATATTAACTATTTAATTATCTATATTTTAAGGCTAAACACCCATTTTCTCAGTAATATAATGTAACAAAAATTGAATAATTTCTCATATTGATCAAAGTCAGTTTGGAAAAACAGCTTAATTAATTTTTAAATTAATAATTTCTTATTAAATAAGAGCTTATGTAGTGTTTAAAATTAAACAAGTTATCTGTGTTTAGATACACGTATTGATAAATGATTAATCGATTTTGAACTGTTTAGATGCATATTGATACATGAACACTTATAAGACATCTCATTAAAATAACTAAAATTTTAAAAAACTAACTATTAGAATCTGGTAAATTTTATAAAAATATTGCGAATAAATAAACTTATCATAAATATTTTGTCAATTACACTTTTCATCAGAAACTGATGCATATTTTCGTAAATGATAATTAGTAAATAGGTTATCAATACTTGGAAAACAAACGTTACCCTATTTATTAAATGCATAATTAATATAAATTTAGATTAAATACTTCAAGAATATGTTTAATAAATAAAGAATACCCATCTAAATAAATTAAGTATGTTAAATTTAAAACACATCCTTTAAAACGTCAGACCTAAATTTCAATTTTAGCTCGTTTACACTAAAGTGTAATTTTTTTACAGGAAATTAAATTGTATTAAACTTTAATTTTAATTTATTTAACCTACACTTAATTGTTAAATGTTTGATTTCCCTTAACTTATTGTCCCTTGAATGAGGAACAATTTATATATGAGAGTAGTTAGCAGTGTGGCCAAATTACATGAAAATAACACTTTTTTTTTTTTCTTTTTAACCAAAAAAAAAAAAAAAAAACCAGCAGTGAAGTTTGAAGCTTAGTATTAGTATTAACTGTAATATATATTTCCCTCCAAACCGGTTGATGATTTGACATATTCTACTTTAACAATTTTTATATCCAAGTGCCTTTTAAGCATTTCGATGTTAAAATTAGGTGTTTCTAAAATGATATATATATTTTTTTAATGAAGTATAGCTGTTGATTTAGTTATTATTTTCTTCAAAATGAACTATAAAACTACATTAATCATTAGTTTAAAATGAATTTAACATGAAATTAATAATTAATATATTTCTAGCTTTCAGGGTAATCCTTTTTCAAAGTAAAAATATTAATACTTAGCTTAATTTAATGTAGCATTCACACAACATTGTATCAGTACTCCCATTCTAACATGATTCAATTAATTTTATCAGCCATAAAATATAATATATTTTTAAGTTACATTATACTATACTACCCATTTTTATTTAAGTATTAATAATTTATTTTTCCAAATTAAATATCTATTAAATTATACAATTTTAATTTAAGTTCGTCAAAATAATATTTATCTATATTTTATCCTTATTGTGTTGTCTATTTTAATTTATTTTTAAAACATTTTCATTTTTTTCCACTTGTTTTTTACCATAATAATTTACATGTTTTTCATGATAATGTATTCGTATCTTTTAATTTTTATAAAAATTTGAGTTAAGATCAATAAAGAATATATAATTAATTTTTAAAATAATTATTAGATATTAATTAAAAGAATAAAATATATATATAAAGGTTTTTAAAATAATTATTAAAAGTATAATTTTTTTTAAAATAACAATTAAGAATAACGGTTAAAGATAAATTATTTATAAAATAATTAATTTTTGAAATAGTAATTAAGAGTAAAAGAACAAAAGAGGGTATCTGTTTAAATATTATTATAGATTATTACCAAAATTAATAGAAGATAAATGACTCCTTATGTTAGCATGGTTATGTTTTTTTTGTCTAATAACTTGTTAAGGAGGGAGATGTATGTTGGCTCACGTTAATAAGGCCCATGCATGCGATGTTGGTGGGGTAATTTTTGTTAGCGTAGTGCTAGTAAGAAAAAAAAAAACCTTCCCCAAACACATGAGTCTTATTAAGGAATTGAAATAAGATTTTTTTTTTGTTAAAAATATATTAAAATATATTTAAAAATGTGATTTTATGTATTTTAGTAAAATCAGTTTTATAGTTCATCTATCACAAATAAATTAATATAATTTTGCTTTAAGTAACCTCATGTTTGTATAATTTATCTTTGTTTGTTTGGTCCAATTTATAACTCGATGACTCTGATATTCAAATTGCAATAATTTTTTATTTGTTTTTTTTAAGTATCAATAAAATTATTCAATCTCCCATTTCCAAAAAATAACCCTTTTAAAAAAGAACTTAAAAAATCAAAATAGTGTAATGTTTATCGAATATTTTTAATGCTGATAAAATAAAAATGCATTATGAAGATAACAAACAAAATTGTAGTTAAATAAATACATGAACCTTGTGAACAAACAACATTTACGATTACAATGTATTAAACGTTAAAATAACTACAAATAATACTCATTGGTTTCTATATTTTCATCTATTTACCAGTAGACTTTTTTCACTCAATGGAAAGTTTCAATACTGGTTTGATAAAGTTAAAAGATAACTCTAAAACACAAACATAAAAAATTTGAAAACATGAAAAAAAAAATATCACTTTATTTTTGCAATTATTTTATTTATAAATAGAAAAATATTTATATAATCTAAATAAACCTCTCTGATCCAGAAGCGGACCTATGAAGAGATAGGGGCCATGTTCCCAAAATTTTTATATCTACATAATTTAATTAATATATAATTTTAAATATATATTTAAAAGTTAATATTATAAATTTTTTTATATATCTATATTTAATATATTTCTATTCTTTTTTTTCGCATTTTCAATTTTACCTTTTTAATATTTTTAAAAATAAAACTAATTATTTTATTAATATTATCTTTCAAGTGATCACTTATTTAATTTAATCATTTTTTTATTTGTCTATTTCTATTTGAAACTTAACTATTATAAATGAAAATTAATTATACTAAAATTATAAAAATTATTTGTATTTATTTTATAATTATAATGATAATAATAATAATAATTTTATTATTTTTTATTATTTTAAAAAAAGTAAATACCAATTTATATAAATACTTTGAAATTAATCTTTTAATTTTTATTTTCGTTCAAAAATATGAAGTTAGTCCTTCTAATTTTTTTAGTTCCAATTTGATATCGATTTTTAAAAAAATGATACAATTTGGTCATTTTTCGTTAAATTTTCTGAATTAAATAAAGATTTTTTAATCAAAATTGAAGTTGTGAATAAAAATGATTTGCTTTGTTTGTGTAACTGACCTAATCTTAGAGTCAGTCATAATTAAAAATCATTGCTCCGCTTTAAAAAATTTAACGAAAATAATCAAATTACATCACTTTTTTAAAAAATCAGACCAAAATGAGACTAAATAAATAGAAGACTAACTTCATATTTTTAACAAAAAAAATAGAACAAAAGAGTAGTTCAACCAAAATTTTTACATCCTCAAAATATTGGTCGAAATACTCAAAATATTGGTCGAAAAAATCCGTGACGGCTCTTATCGACATATTATTCCATTACTACAATTACAAATAAAATATACCGCAAAATCCCTTTATTTGTTTTTGTTGATTTCTCTATTTTGTGTTGGTGTTTTTCTCTGATAACAATTTTGTATGAACCGTTTCATCCCAATATTTTATATCCTGAGTACTCCCATAAGCTCTGCTCCATATGCAAAAGCATAACAAATTAACCAAATTAAGAACGAAAAGTAGTCCATAGTAGTAATCATAGTGTCCTCTGTTAATATTTGATGCTAGCCAACTATCTTTTCCTCCTTTCTCTGTTCCATCTTTCACAACCTTCACAATCAAGCTTCCCACCAAGTTCCCTACTCCAAAGCCAAGGGTACACAGCGAAACAGCAACACTAGACATCGTTTTCGGAAACTGAGAATAATAAAACTCGATTTGTCCGATGAAATTAAGACCTTGCGATAAACCATACAGACAACATTGTGGCACCAACCACATGGCTGACATGTTCACCACTCCTTTGGGGTTGTCCACAAACCCTTCCCTTATTGCAAAATCTCTTCTCTTCTTCTCTACCAATGTCGAAACTATAGTGGCCAAACATGAGATCACTAACCCAATTCCCATTCGTTGTTTTACAGTGAGTACTCGTTCTTTAGGGAGCAAGGGGACTAAAATGCGATCGTACAAAACCACCCATAGGGTCAGAGTCAAGAATATAAATGCAATGAAGTTGGTGGGTGGGATTTCCATATTCAACACCACTCTGTTCATGGTTTTTGCTTGAACCACTGAAAATGATTGCTGGCTTATGCTAGTAGAAATTATTATGCCAGTAGACCAAATGGGAAGGACTTTGATTATGGCTTTCAATTCCTCTACTTGTCTCACTGTGCACACACTCCATGGCTCTTTGGCCATGCCATCACTGTCCAAATCTTTCTCTTTGTTCTTTATCATGCATGCCTTGTTCAAGAACCTAGGTGCAGAAAATAAAAAAACTGAATTTGTTATTATTAAACACAAGATACAAAGAAAGAAATTAGTGCGTTATGTTGTATCACAAATACTACATACCTTACTTTGTCTGTAGGTTGAACAAAATTAGAGCCGTTGTGGAAATACCAAATGTTTGAGTTCTTCGGAGGCAAAGGTAAGTGTCTGTTTTTCCAAGCTGCTGCAATCACTTGGGCAAAGCCCGTGAACAAGCTCTTGTCTGGTTTCACTTTGATATATATGGAAGAACCCAGGAAAAACAAGACAGCTGAAAATGACATGAGCCCCATCGAAATTCCAAAACCCACAATCCACCCTGCTGTAACCTGAATGTACACTATAAATGTCAATGAAATCGTTACTGAAAGTCCAACCGAAACATAATACCAATTGAAGAAACTCTTCATGGTACTCTCGTTTTGTGGGTTTTCAGGGTTGTTGATTTGATCCGCAGTAAAGGCTAAGGTACACGACCTAATTCCACCGGCTCCGATAGCCATGAGAGTGAGTGAAGAAAAAAGAATCAGCAGTTGAGATCCTGTTGCATTTGCACAAGGTTCTTTTTCACACTCAGGCCTTGCATGCCTAATAATAGCAGTGAGCCACAACACAACTAAGCCCTGCCATGAAGATAAAAATCAAGACGAAGGAAATTCAAGTAACTCTTAATGTATACTAAGAACCAAATATAATTAACAAGAACTAAACTTTAATGGTTTAAGAGTGAAATTTGGATTCTTTGATGGATTTTTCTATACTGTTCCTCCCTTGTATAGTGTATTTTTTAGTTCTCGACATATAACACCAAAAAATCCGGTAAAAAATCTAGATTTTTTTAAGAATGTGGATGTAATGGCTTACAAGAAGGTGTATGAGTGTTCCCAGTGCAACAACAGAAAATCGTCCAAGCCAACAGTCAGAAAGGAAAGCACAAAAGATGGGCAAAAAATTGGTGAAGGCACTCCACAGGAATACTACAATAGCTGCAGTTGCAGGTTCAAAATGATACTCCTGTAGCAGGTACAATATCATGTTTACACGAAGCCCCACTATTGCAATCTTTTCAAACGTCTCATTTGCTAAAGAAACAAGATTGAAAATCACAACTTGGTTAGAACTCCTTTACTTCAGTAGCAGTAAAACAAGATTGTGCTAAGAGAAAAACCATGATATATATTATTTGATCAAAAGGGTCATCACCTATGATTAAGGGAATGGTTCTGTAACCACCCCTTTTCCTTTCAACTACTTCACTGCCTTTATTCTGCTCCATTCGTATCACCCTTTTTCTTCTGCTACATGGAAAGGGTACACACAGAATATAATTGAAGCTCGTTATATACTACAACAGAAAAACTCTGGTTTACATGAACTCAGACTTATGTACAAGGCTCTTTCTTTTCACATACAATTAACTTGATGCAGTTCACAACGGTATTATAATAATTTAGTATCGCATCTTAGTTATAGAAGGAGATGAGTGTTTGTTGTTGCAGACAACCAATAATTTTCTTAAAAAGGAAAACAAAATTATAATTAGTGCAGAAAAATACTAAACCATTTAGTTAGTCAGAGGAAGTACACGAAATGGGATTCAATTGGTTTGAATATGTGGCATCCACCTTGAACTGGCGTGAAGTGAAAAATACGTTGTATCATATATGTGAATCGGTCGAGGTAATTAACTGTCTAACTGACTTTAATTTTTAACTGTCAATTTGATAAAAATAATTTTGACAAAATTGATTTCAAATATTGAAACATTATTCTAGTTTGATTTGGAACGTATTTTTCACATTAAAAAGTGTGAATTCTTTTTTTTTAATTTCTAAAATTATAAGTGAGATTTGGGGTGATTTTCTTTTGCTCCATTTTTGTTTTGTGATACACATGAAAATGTTAGACACAAATATACTTGAAGTTTGTTACTCGTTATGAAATAATTAAGTACGAGTCAAAAAATCTCACATTAGATAAAATAGATAAAATTAAACACTATATAAAAACAAAGATTCATAACACCATTGTCTTAAAGTTTTAGATTAAAGTGGTGTCAAATGTCTTATAAAGATAAGATTAATGTCACATAATCATATAGAATCATAATCTCTCAATAACTATGACCATCTATATATAACCAAAGCATATGAGAGAATATATAACCTACCACTACAACACTACACTGTACAAGAACTTTGTTTCATACACAGAAATAGATCTCTCTCCATAGTTCAATTTCGGTAGAGGCAGGTAAATTTCGTTATTATCTAGTTTATGCTCTCATCTTTGTAAATGAAACAAATAAATATTTATTCATGTTCTTGCGCTATATTTTAATGTATATAAATAAGGTTTTTGCAGATGTAATTGGTCATAATCAGAATCTGGAGTTTGAAGTGAAATAATGTGTATCGATGAAACAGAAAGGTTAGTTTTAGTGTCCAACGACGGATCCAAAGGTTAGCTTTTGAAGCTTAACGTTAACTGTAATAATTTATTTCGCTCCAACTGGCTCATGATTTCACAGATTCTACTTTAACAATTTTTATTGTCCAAGTGCCTTTTTAGCACATCGATGTTAAAATTAGGTGTTTCTAAAATGATGTTTTTTATTTTTTTTAATGAGGTATATCTCTTGATTTAGTTATTATTTTTCTAGGTTTATACATACTAAGATCTTTATAGTTGTTTTGTTTAATATTTTTTACGAAACTATTTTTTAAAGTGAATGAAATCTCAAAATGAACTCTATTTTAATCATTAATTTAAAATTAATTTAACATGAAATTAATAATTAATATATTTTTAGCTTTCAGGGCAATCTTTTTTCAAAGTTAAAACATTAATACTTAGCTTAATTTATTAGTACTCCCACTCTGACATGATTCAATTAATTTTATCAGTCATAAAACATCATATATTTTTAAGTTACATTATACTAGCCATTTTTATTTAAGTATTAATAATTTATTTTTCCAAATTAAATGTAATTATTAAATTTTAATTTAAGTTTGTCAAAAGAATACTTATCTATATTTTATCCTTATTATGTTGTTTGTTTTAATTAATTTTTAAAACATTTTCATTTTTTTCCACTTTTTTTTACCATAATAATTTACATGTTTTTCATGAGAATGTGTAATGCCTGTATAAGATATTACCAAAATTAATAGAAGGAAAATGACCAGTTAAGTTAGCATTTTTTTTTTTGTCTAATAACTTGGTAATGAGGGAGATGTATGTTGGCTCATGTTAATAAGGCCCATGCATGCGATATTAGTGGGGTAATTTTTGTTAGGGTAGTGCTAGTAAGAAAG
>Ga0214544_1010465_pt1 | contig 13626 bp, 18 predicted proteins | sample CNSS3metaG_FD_160074 | JGI IMG/M metagenome (GOLD analysis project Ga0214544, IMG submission 160074) | Root nodule microbial communities from cowpea collected in UCLA plant growth center, Los Angeles, California, USA - CNSS3 | ecosystem: Host-associated > Plants > Roots > Nodule | place: USA...
TTTGAATATTTTAAAATCACACTATTAATTGACCAAAAATAAATTCCAGCTGCATTAACAAACGTTAGAATATCCAATAATATTTTATGCAACTAAAATCAATTTTTACGCCACTTTTACCAAACTTTACTCAATAAATCCAATAATCACAAATCCTAATTAAATCAATCTTTAAGCACAGAAAATTCAATTAAATCCCCAAATTTAAATATTAAATGAGGGCAAAATTTTGAACTCATCAGGGAGGTGAAGGGGTGGCAAATGTCAGAGGTCTAGTCAAAGGGGTTTGCGTCGTCATTTTGATGTTCGTGACTTTTCGTGTGAGTTGTGACGTTTCATTTAATCGTTGTTTTTGGCGATAAAAGTTGAAACGTTTGAGATGATGATTATAAATACAAGTGCATGAGAAAAGAGGAATTTCACTTTGGTTCATTTGCAAGAATTTGGGGGGAGTTGTGAGATCGTGTCCGATATCTTCATTATTTCCACCATCTTCCTAAAAAAGAACAGGTATGTCTAGTAGTAGTGATAGCTTTTCCTTGTCGAGTCCGAGTAGTGAGCGATCAGGGGGGAGTGGAATTAGTCAGTCAAATAGTAGTAATAGGGAACAAACGAGAGATGTAGGGAGGATCCCGATAGAGACAATAGTCAAAGTTAGGGAAGATCCGCTAGAAGAGTTGGCGGAGAGCAATTGTCGGTGAAGGCGGGATACGAATGGGTTGCAACAGATGTGCGAACACAATACTCCATATTCCGGTGGTCGCGATTGCTAAAGTCGTGGTTGAATTGTACTCCTATTTTTGAGAAGGGCGCTCAAAGAGACATTGTGGTACCTGAGAGGGTTAGTGCTATCGAATGTGTCTGCCACGGCCGAGAGGGGGCTTCTGAGGAGTTCTTTTATATGTATATGTGCCATTTTTCACAATTGCATATCAGGTTGCCGTTTGATGAGTTCACAATAGGGGTATTGCAGTTCCTGAAAGTCGCTCCTACTCAACTGCATCCGAATAGCTGGGCGTATTTGCAGGCGTTCCAAGTGTTGTGTATGACGGTGTATCTGCAACCTTCTCTACGGGCGTTTCTCTACTTCTTTGATATAAGGCCGAGAAGTCTGACTACATGGTTGTCGCTTGTCAGTCGGCTTGGAATAAATAGATTGGATGCGTTTACCCAATCTTTCAAACACTTTAAAGATGGGTTCTTTAAAGTGGTGGTGAAGCAAGTTGGACCTTCACACTTTTACACCAGCGATGGGGGTACTAAGTTTCCCTTCTTCTGGACCGACAACCCTTGGAGGTATAAGGGAATGGAGAGGGAGGAGTAGTCGGTGGCCGACAAGGAGGTGGTGGACGCGGTGATGCTATTTAACGATAAGATGCCCACTAAGGGCTTAGTTAGGGTTTATAATACGGTTCATCCGATTATTGATATTGATAGTATCGCTTTGTATTTCTGAGTATTGTACTATGTTTGAGTTGACTAATGGACGTGCATTGTTGTTTACAGGTCATATGGCGCAGATGGGAAAAAAGAATCTAACATTGTTCCAGACATTGCGGAAAGAGAAAGCGGCAAGAGCTAAAGCCGTTGGGAACACTGAGGTTCCTAATTTGCAAGAGTCGTGGGTGGATGTGCATGTGCACGGGGGGGCGAAGAGGTAGGCCGAGTTGCTGGCTAGGCCTAGCAAAGGCAAAGACGTGAAGAAAATGCAGGTCGCTTTGTTAGGACTGGGGTCGTCTAATGGCAGAAAAGGACCGGAGGCTGGCCTAATCGAGCTGTCGGAGACGGTTGTTCGGCGAGATATCAAAATCAATGTGTCAGAGACGCTGATCAACTCATTGATAGCATGGAACCTAATGCTCTGGTGAGGACTATGGTGGAGTTCAGTAGCAAGGCGTTAATATTGGGGCGTCGGGTGGGATCCTTGTATCAAAGGGAGTTGAAGGAAGGGAACTAGGAAAAACTCGAAGAGTTGCAAGGGCAGGTTGATAAGCACGTCGAGGAGAAAGAAGCTTGGGAGAAGGAAAAGGAGGAATGGCAAGAGGAAAGGAAGAGACTGACAACTTGGAGAGTGCAGTGCCTAGACTTGGAAGAGAAGTTGAAGGGCTGAATTGCAGATCTAGAGGCCGATTATGATGAGTTGAAGGAAAAGCATGACGGCCTATAGGTGGAGCTGGACGATTTGAAGAGTTGTGTTATCCGGGAGCATATAAATGGATTTCATAAGGGGTTGCGGCAAACGGCCTTCTTTTACAAAGATGTTGATGTTGCTGATATTAGATTTGATGTCAACAAGGACGTGGTTGATGGTATGCTCGTGGATGAGGTGGAATCTAGTCCCGAGGAGGATGCGGGGAAGATGGCGGAGGCGAAGAAACTGGATGCAAATCCTGACGATGTTGTGGATGCGAAAGATGTCGAATAGGGGGCGACTTAGGATAGATGTTTGAATACTTTCAATTTGATTTTGATTCTATGTTTGTATTAATTCGTACATTGTCTACTTTTCTGTTAATCCGTACACTATCTACTTTACCGTTTATGTGATGGATATTCTTGGTATGTTTGTTGTTGTGTGATGCCGATAGGATGTGTTATAGGAGCGTGTGGAATAATGTTACCGTGAATGTGATTTGACGTAGGCCGTATTTGGTTATAGTCCAATTTAATTTGGGAAGTAGTTTAAGGCTTTGAAGTACGATTGTTATAACAGTTGTAATATAAGGGTCTTCGACCCAGACCGCTTACTTGTAGTAAGGGTGGGGAACTTAAACGATTTCAAATTAAGTTAAGAGTGTTCAACCCAAGCTGCTTACTTATGGTAAGGGTGGGGAACTTAAACGATTTCAAATTAAGTTAAGGGTATTCGACCCAGGTCGCTTACTTGTGGTAAGGTGGGGAACTTAAACGATTTCAAATTAAGTTAAAGGTATTCGACCCAGGCCGCTTACTTTTGGTAAGGTAGGGAACTTAAACGATTTCAAATTAAGTTAAGGGTGTTCGACCCAGGCCGCTTACTTGTGGTAAGGGTGGGGAACTTAAACGATTTAAAATTAAGTTAAGGGTATTCGACCCAGGCCGCTTACTTGTGGTAAGGGTGGGGAACTTAAACGATTTCAAATTAAGTTAAGGGTGTTTGACCCAGGCCGCTTACTTGTGGTAAGGATGGGGAACTTAAATGATTTCAAATTAAGTTAAGGGTATTCGATCCAGGCCACTTACTTATGGTAAGGGTGGAGAATTTAAACGATTTCAAATTAAGTTAAGGGTGTTCGACCCAGGCTGCTTACTTGTGGTAAGGGTGGCAAACTTAAACGATTTCAAATTAAGTTAAGGATATTCGACCCAGGTCGCTTACTTGTGGTAAGGGTGGGGAACTTAAATGATTTCAAATTAAGTTAAGGGTATTCGACCCAGGCCGCTTATTTGTGGTAAGTGTGGAGAACTTAAATGATTTCAAATTAAGTTAAGGGTATTCGACCCAGGCCGCTTACTTGTGGTAAGGGTGGAGAACTTAAACGATTTCAAATTAAGTTAAAGGTGTTCGACCCAGGCCGCTTACTTGTGGTAAGGGTGGGGAACTTAAACGATTTCAAATTAAGTTAAGGGTATTCGACCCAGGCCGCTTACTTGTGGTAAGGGTGGGGAACTTAAATGATTTCAAATTAAGTTAAGGGTGTTCGACCCAAGCCGCTTACTTGTGGTAAGGGTGGGGAACTTAAACGATTTCAAATTAAGTTAAGGATGTTCGACTCAGGTCGCTTACTTGTGGTAAGGGTGGGGAACTTAATAACAATGTAAAGGATGGATGAAGAGGTGAGCGTGTAATCGAGAACCCTTTGCTTTATTCATAATTTTTGGGGTGCCTCGTTAAAAACTCCCCGGCCAAAACCCTCCTTAGGGAAAAATGCTAGGTGAGGAAAAAAAGTACACCCAGGGTTACAAGTATTCGGTACAATAAGTATTCTAACTAAAGTAAAATTTGAGATGGGACACGTTCCATGTGTTTGGTATTTCTTTGCCTGTTAGTTGTTTAAGCTTGTAAGCACCACCCCCGGCATCCTCGCGTATTCGGTACGGCTCAACCCAATTGGCTTAGAATTTGCCATTCTTCTTTCTCGCACTACTGGCCATTCTCCAAACTAGGTCTCCTTTGGCGAATGATCGCAAGCATAAGTTCGCGTTATATTTTCTGGCCGTTCTCTGTTTAGCTGCTAAGTTGCTTATTTGAGCTTTCTCTCTTAATTTAGATAGAAGGTCGAGGTGGGTGTACATGTTTTGGTGGTTTTGCTCCGGGTCATATAGTTCTCGTCGTAGAGATGGTTCGCCAATTTCTATCGGTATCATGGCCTCTGCATCGTATACTAGGCTGAAAGGAGATTCATTTGTTGCTGATTGGGGGTACACCTGTAGGCCCACAACACTTCCATTAATTCTTCTGGCCATCGACCTTTGGCGCTATCCAACCGTTTGCGCAACTATACTAGTATGACTTTGTTGGCTGCTTCGGCCTGCCCATTGATATGCGGATGTTCGACAAAGCTGGTTACATGTTTAATGTCGAGGCTGGTGTAGAACTTAGCAAGTTCTTTGTGTATGAATTGCCGGCCATTGTCGGTTATGATCGTATGTGGGATGCCATATTGGCATATGCTATCTTTCCAGACGAACTGCTGGACTTGTTGGGTTGTAATTGTGGCTAGTGGTTTGGTTTCTATCCATTTGGTGAAGTAGTCGATGGCTACTATAAGGAAATTTTACTTGGCCTTTGCCTGGGGAAAAGGGGCGAGGATGTCCATTCCCCATTCTGCGAAGGGTCATGGTAAGAGTATGGAGTGGAACTGTACTTGCTTTTGATGGATGAGGTTGCCATGCTTCTGGCAAGGTATGCACTTTTTGACAAAGGTGTGGCAGTCTGCCTCCATGGTTGGCCAAAAGTAGCCAGTGCGAAGGATTCTGGTGGTTATCGTTTGTGCGCCGGAGTGATATCCACATATGCCTTCGTGCAATTCTTTTATTATGTATTGGGCTTGTTCGGCTGTGACACATTTAAGGAGTGGCTGGCCATATCCCCGCTTGTATAAATCATCTCCTATCATTGTGTACTTGGCGGCTTTAGCCAGCCAACTTTTGCTAGCATCAGATGGGGGGTCACTGGTTCGGAGATACTGGATGTAGGGAGTTGTCCAATTGTCGGTTTGGTTCTGGGTTAGGTTAAGGCAGGTGTTTGTTGTGGATGGTGCGGATAGTGTTTGTTGTGGATGGCGCGGATAGTGTTTGTTGTAAGAGGGATCTATGTCGGCTTTTTAGCTTAGTGCTGGCTAGTTTAGATAATATGTCGGCCTTGACATTCTCAGGTATGGGGATGTGTTGGATGCATACGTGTTCAAAAGCTGATTGAATGACATTTCGGACTAGGTGATAATAATGCAGGAGGGTAGGGTCTTTGATCTGGAATTCGGCGTTTAAATGGCCCACTATGAGTTTAAATCGGTTTTGCACGTGAGTGTTTTGACGTTGACTTAACGGGTAAGGGATAAGCTAGCGAGGATGGCTTCATATTCGGCTTGATTGTTGGAGGTCTTGAAGGCAAAATGGAGGGGTTTTTTGATGAGGATGTCGTTGGGGCCTTCAAGGACAATGTTGGCACCTGCCCCCTTCGGATTCGAAGAACCATCAACAAAAAGTGTCCATTGGTCTTCTTCGGGGATGTGTTGGAGGTCGTTGACGAAATCGAGTAGGCATTAAGCTTTGATGGGGTCGTGGGGTTCATAGCGGATGTTGAACTCGGATAGTTCTACGACCCAAGACGACATGCGGCCGGCAAGGTCTGGCTTTTAGAGTATCTTCTGGATGGGGTAATCGGTTTTGACGATGATGTTGTGGTTTTGGAAATAGGGGCGTAGGCGTCGCGCTGCGTGTACTAGGGATAGGGCCAGTTTCTCCACCATTTGGTATCTGGTTTCTGGATCCTACAAGGTACGATTGACGAAGTATACAGGGTGTTGAGTGCCCTCGACATCTTGAACTAGTGCGGCGCTTACGGTGTAATCCGTGGCGGTGATGTAGATAAGGAGGGGTTGATGGATGTTCGGCTTATGGAGGATAGGTAGTGATGTTAAAGTATTTTTGAGGTTTTGGAAAACTCGCTCACATTCTTAGTTCCAAGAGAATCGCGCAGATTTTTTGAGTATTTGAATGATGGGTTGGGTTTGCTCGGCTAACTTGGTTAGGAAGCGGGATATGGCGTTTAGACGGCCGATGAGGCATTGTACCTCTTTGACATTGTTGGGGTAGGCGTCCCTAGGGCAGACCTTGTTGAGATCTATGTAATCAACACACATTCGCCATTTACCGTTAGCTTTTTTGACCAGAACTACATTAGAGAGCCAGGTGGTGTAGTGAGCTTCTTAGATGAATCCTGCGTTGAGTAACTTGTCGACTTCGATCTTTGCTGCTAGTTGACGTTCTTCTCCAAGCTTTCGTTTTTTCGGAGAAACATATATGGCTTCTTTGTAAACGGAGAGTTTGTGGACCGCGACGTGAGTGTCAATACCGGGTAAGTCAGTGGCAGACCAGGCGAAGAGGTTTGTGTTACTGATGAGGGTGGGTTTAAGCATTTCACGTTGGTCGTGTTGAAGACCAGTGCCCAACTTGAGGGTGCACCCATTAGGGAGTTCCAGTGGTATGGTTTCATCGACAGGCTCGAGGCGTGCATCACGACCTACTCTGGGGTCCAAATCATCTCTAGATAAGGCTATGCCAGAGCCAGGTGGACGTTCAATATGGTTTGTTTGAAGGATGGGTAGTTGTGGGCATAGGCTGGCCATGTAGCATTCTCGCGCGAGCCGTTGGTCACCGTGGATGGTGAGGATGTCGCTGGATGGGGAGGGAAATTTCATGGCCAGATGAGGTGTAGATACGACTGCGCCTAAAGTATTGGGGGACGATCAGCCGAGGAGTACATTGTATGACATGGGCGCATCTACAACAAGGAAACGAATTGGGATTGTTTTGGTTTGAGTGCTATTACGAAAGACGGTGTGGAGGTCGATGTAGCCGCAAGTGGAAACCTTCTCCCCAGAGAAGCCATATTTGGGTTCATCGTAGGGAACCATGGTAGTGGTTGTAAGCTGTAGTTTCTCGTATTTCGTCCATATAGGATGTCGACTGAACTGCCTTGGTCGATAAGAACTTTCTTGACTGCGTAGTTTTCTAGTTCGACCGTGATGACCATGGGGTTATCCTGCTGGTGATCAACACCATGGAAATCATCGTCTGTGAAGGTGATGGGAGGCATGTGGCGTCTGTGGTGGGAGTGGGTTATGTGGTTGATGGACTAGAGGTGGCGAAGATATTTCTTTCTGGCTGAGAAGGTAGAGCCTCCACTAGCGAAGCCGCTAGAGATAGTGTTAATGGTGCCATGTAGTGCGGGGTCGATTGGGGCAACATCAGTGTGGGCAGGTTAAGGGTCATGGTTGGTGGGTTGGTGAGGATGTTTGTCGCAGCGAGAGTCCTGGGGAGGATGTCGGTGATCGAATCGTGAAGGATGTGGGTGGTCGTCTCTGCGAATGAAGCGGTGAAAATGGCCAACACGAACCAATTCTTCTATCTTATCTTGGAGTGCTTTACATTCGTCTGTAGTATGGCCATTGTTACGGTGATAGCGACAGTATTTGGTCATGTCAACGTTAGGAGGATTGGATGTTTTGCGAGGTGGTGGGATGAGGTTGGCTTGTAGAACTTCATCGAGAAGGCGGGATCTAGGGACGCTTAGGGGTGCGTATCTGGTGAAGAGAGGTTGTCGGGGTTCTCTAGGTCTGGGTCGGGCTATGAAGGGGGTTTGGGGGGGTGGCAGCGGAGGGTGTGTAGTCGTTGCAGAACTTCGTATGGAGGGTTTGCATCTCTTCCATGCGAATGTAGTCCGTAGCGTGGAGCTTCAGTTCGTGCATGAAGTTGGGTGGGTGTAGGTAGACGTTGTTGGCGAAGGGGCCAGGTTTGAGGGTTAGCGTCATACATTGTAGTATCATCTCTTGATGAAGGTGTGGTGTGTGGAGGGCGGCCTTGTTGAAGCGGTCGATGGAGGTCTGCAACGTCTCGTCTTGTTCTTGTCTGACACCGAGGAGAGAGAGGGTTGTGGTTTGATGTGGGCGGCTGCCAGCGAAGTGAGTAGTGAACATGTGGGAGAGGGTGTCGAAGCAGTCGATGAAGTATGGGGGTAGAATGGTAAACCATTCCAGGGTGGGGCATTTAAGTGTGGTTTGAAAGGCTTTGCAGAAGACGACATCGTGAGAAGTGTAAAGGGCGACGTGTGTTATGTATACTTTGAGGTGCTCGTCTGGATCGGTTTTGCCTGTGTAACGGTCCAACATGAAAGGTTCCCACTAGGCAGGGAGAGGGGTGTTGGCGATGAAATTGGTAAAAGGGTGGTGGCGCCTGGGTTGTTGGGATGGTAACGGGTGACGTGGAATGGGATGGTGGATGAAAGTAGGAAAAGTGGAAGTAAAGTTGTGAAGTGGGATGTGGGTGGTGGGAAGGGTGGTAGCGGGGGTAGGTGTAGTAGGGTGCCCTGTGAGGGTGGGGTGGAATTGTGTATGATGGGTCGATGGGAGTTTGTTGAGTGGTTGTGAAGGTGTGCGAGGTAGCATTGTACTCACTTTCCTCCTTACTAGGCTGGAAAGCTGGGGACTTTATGGCTTCTGACGTTTCTTTGGCTTTTCTCTTTTGGGTGGGATCAATCTCAATCTTTCTCCTAAGCCAGGAGTTTTCCTGTCTGAGTGCCTCCATTTCATCAGCACTGCGCTTCTTCAGATCAGTTAGCTCTTGTTGCATTTTGGCTTGGCCTTCCAGGATAGCGGCGAAGTCCAGGGTGGTACCAGCAGGTGCTACAGGATCTGCTTTAGTTTTCTTGTTGACTCCGGTTCTGCTGTGGGTAAAGACCATCTTCGAGAGAATGCGGGTTGATCCGTAAAGTATTACTTTGTGCCCCACGGTGGGCGCCAATTATTCTTGCGGAGAACAAATAAGAGATGTCAGACACGAATATCACCTTACCTCAATCCATAATCTCTCTAGTAAGCTTTCTTCCGGCTTGCATATGCTATCTGCTGGTGTCCCGACTTGGACCGATTTGGACCTGGGAGGGGTTACCTGCGGAGGAGACTCTGACGCTCAAGTCAGCTAAGAATTCTCAAAAAGTCAAATCTCGTGATTAAGGGATTAGTGAATGCGTACCTTTTAATTCGTGGGGTCCATGCATATTTATAGATTATTAATTATGTCTGGCCACGTCATGGGCTGGGCTTTTGATTGGGCCGCAAATGATCCTGGGCCAAGCCCAGGCCCCACAGTTTGGTTATATTGGGCCCTAGGGTCCTGGTTTGTAGTGTTTTAGGTTTATCAAGTTCTCATTCGATTTTCTTAAGTTAGCGGCTTAGGCCGCTTACTATTGATTGTTCGACATACATGATGATCGTTTGTGTCCTTGAGGGGCTATGTAGGCGAATCTCATGGTTGTAGTCATGTTAGGCCGCCTGGGTGTAGTACAGTCTAAATTTGTTCTTTGAGAAGTTGAATTTTGAACTCTATTATTGATAGAAATGACTAAAAATTCAGCTACAATTCGATTTTAGAAAAAAAAATGAAAATCGATTTGAGATAGATTTTTTGTTTTTTTTTTTGTTTTTCAAATTATTTAAAAATAGAGATGAAAAAATTAAATTAAAAAAATTAAGATAGGAAAAATTATTGTGGTAATATTTTTAATTGTTGTAATTTTTTGAAAAAATAAATTTGGAAAACTAGTTATGTTGAAAAAATAAATTTAGTTAATAATAATTATGATGTTGAATGCTAGAAAACTATAAATGAATAATTACTCTATCGTAGTCAAAATTATATTAAAAATTATTTGGATTTATAGTTAAGACAATAACTAAAAAGATAAACTATTTAGTCATAAATTTTTGTTTTTTAAGAAAAAGATAGTAATAGATGTGTTAGTAAAATAAGAATAAAAAGAGTAAGATGATTTAAGAGATTTGATTTGAGTTAAATTTGATAAATGTATATTTATATTAATACAAGCATCGATGCAACTTGGACGTACATGGGACAACATTCAACTTTTCATCCGAACAATAAATACATGTTCACTAACCTTTGACAAAAATTGGAAAGACTTGCAAGATTTGAGCTACATGGACGAACAAGAAAATCAAAGATTTAGAAAATTATTTTAATGTATCTGTTTTTGTTATTTATTACTCATGCCGTTAAGTTTCATTTTTGTTATTGCTCATGCCGTTAAGTCTAAATCCTTCTTACAACAATTAGTATCAATTTTTATTTTTATTTTGTTCTTACAAGACCAAAAACACAATGCGAAGACTCCACATAGAGCTTCTTCTTTCTTCACTTTTCAATCTTCTAGTTGTAATGTCTTTAAATTCAAGTGTCGTCCTAAGTCAAGAGGTGGTATGCCTACAAAAGACACTTCAAGTTAGGGATGTGCGTCAACAAAAACAATAAATGTTGTAATAATGAATATGTAATTAGTTACTTCGTAAACAATGTTATTTATATTACGTTTATGGTTCTTTACTTAAGTGAGTATGGACCAAAATAATCACCATAATTATTCTGCATAATTATCTTAATAATATGTCTTAACTCTTAACCTTCTTAGTGTTGCATGTTGCAGTGTGATAAAGTCGATATGATCCCGATCAGTCACCACATGATGGGATGATATCAAGTATGCGTTCATAGGCATCCTAAACAATCCTGAAATGCGATGTGGTCGAGATGCTCTTAGTCACATGCAAACCAATAACCTTAGCATTATAGGTCAAGATGATGTCAGATAGGCCTAATACATTCTTTAATGTGTTTATCGAGATGATCTCAGGCACATACAATACACTAGTCCCTCATACTCAATATTTTATTGACACTCTGGGTAACATCACCGATATGATATTGATATGATGCATAAGAATGCAAATAAAATTTCATGTTCTTTGGCCACTTCGTTCTACTGGTATAGTATCCCCTTAGTCTCTAGGAGCGACGAGATGAAAAGGAATGATTGAAACTTTACAAGGCTGTCAAGTTGTCATTGGTAGGTGACCTCACAAAAGGGCGATGGCAAAAAACCCTTAACCATCAGATATGAAAAGATCTAAAAGTTGAAGATATGCACTTCAAGGAAGAACCTTAGTTAAACTTGAACTGATAAGCCAAGTAACTATAGATCGATCAAAAGAAATCTTTAGTCATGGAGTTTCATCACTAGCCGACCAGTACTGAGATGGATCTTGACAAGGAACTTAGAATTAGGTTCAACCTAGACTGAGAGGGGTCTTGGTAGGGATCTTTTTATTAAGGTTCAACTAGGATCGAGATAGTTCTTAACAAGGAACATTAAGGTTCGACCGGGACCGAAATGGATCTCGGTAGGGAAAAAATAAATTTGGAAAATTAGTTATGTTGAGAAAATAAATTTGGTTAAATAAATTTAGTTAATAACAATTATAATGTTGAATATTAGAAAACTAGAAGTTAATATAATTTTCTTTAATTTAATTCAAAGCAAACCTTTTAAATCATCTTATCTTTTATTCTTATTTTACTACACATTTATTACTAACTTTTTTCAAAAGCCAAAATATGACTACATATTTAATTTTTTAATTATTATTTTTACTTTAAATAACCTATAAATTCAAATAATTTTTAATATAAATTTAACTACAATCAAGTAATTATTATAAAATAAAGCTAATAATAGAAAGAAGAAGAAAGAGAAGAAGAGAGAATGGAGAGCAACTTTTTTGTGTGTCTTATTACTAGTAGGAAAATTTCTATTTATAGATACAAAATGTAACTTATGAAGGATACAAATCAAATAGTTAATACAAATATTTAAACATCAAAGAGTAATTAATAATAAGAGTAATTGTAGCAAATTTATCATATCAATCATGTGTAATTGTATCAAATCAATGAGCGACAAATAATTCATAGCACTCCTCCTTGGGTATCTATTGATAAGAGAATGTTCCTCGTTAAAACCTTACTAGGAAAAACCCATTGGGATAAAAACCTAATGAAGGAAATCGATGATAACATTTTGTATTCTTTAATCCAATATTTTTCATCACATATTTTATTTCTCCTCCTCACTTAAACTCACATCATTAAGATGATAAAGTCCAATCTTGTGAACCAATTTCTTAAAAGTTCTCCTTGTTAAAGACTTTGTAAATAAATATGTCAAATTTTCACATGAACGAATATTTTGGATCTCTATATCACCCTTTCAATTGAACAATGCAATATTGTCTTCATATATGGTTGTTGATTTCATTACCACAAGTTTGTCATATATGTTGAATTCTAGACCTTAACCAAACACATTCACGACTTACGTCATGTAATGCTAAAATTCTACATGATTTGACGATGTTATTGTTATGGTTTGTTTCACATACCGTCATGAAATCATTGTGCTACCACATGTGAACAAATATTTTGTTTGTGATTAACCACTGTGACATTGTGACGATATGATAAATAACATGCATCTACATAACCCATTAGATCTTTTTTTAATCATTTGAATAAAATAAGGTGACATTGTGAGGATCTGATAAATAAAATGCATCTACATAACCCATTAGATCTTATTTTGAATGATTTGAATAAAATAAGCCCATATTTGTAGTACCATTAAGGTAATGAAGTATATGTTTCACTCTAATCAAATGTCTTCTTGTAAGTGAAGAATTATATCTTGCTTAGCAAATTTACAACAAATGCAATATCAGATCGAGTATAATTAGCAAGATACATTAGTGCTCTTGTAATACTAAGATATGGTACTTTGGACCAAGAATTTTTTCATCTTCTTGAGGTCTAAAAGAGCCTTTATCAACATCTAATAACCTCACAACCATCAAAGTGCATAATAGATGTGACTTTTCTATTTAGAACCTTTTAAGATCCATAATTATATAAACCTCTTGATGTACAAAAACACCTTTATTTAAATACTCAATTTCTAATCTCAAACAAAACTATGTATTTCCAAGATCCTTCATCTTAAATTATTTCTTTAAGCAATCAATTACCTTTTTAAGCTCATTAGGAGTTTAAACTATGTTTGTGTCATCTACATAAACAACAATTATGACAAATTCACTTCTAAAATTTTAATATAAATACAAGGTCAAATAGGATCATTTTGTATAATTGACATGATGATGAAGGATTCTCTTGTTCCTTTTTAATAATATTGAATATGGTGTGAGTTGATTAAGAAAGCTAAGTGAAATCCCCACTGGACATTAAGATAGCAAGCTATCTAGATGTGAAGGTTCCTTTCACAAAGCTCAAGAGAAGAAGATGATGGATTGATTCAAAATGAAAAGGAAATGGAAAGCACATAAACCATAGAAAACCAAGAACAATTAAAGGAAGAAGAAAACATAAAATGGAAAGGAAAGAAATGGTAAAAATGTGAGAAGCACGCCACTACAAAGCTAGGCTAGAAGCCATGGCAACCTTGAAGATGAGTGGATGTGTGCCGCCACTTGCTATGCAAGATAAGGCTTAAAAGTATTC
>Ga0214544_1010466_pt1 | contig 13623 bp, 8 predicted proteins | sample CNSS3metaG_FD_160074 | JGI IMG/M metagenome (GOLD analysis project Ga0214544, IMG submission 160074) | Root nodule microbial communities from cowpea collected in UCLA plant growth center, Los Angeles, California, USA - CNSS3 | ecosystem: Host-associated > Plants > Roots > Nodule | place: USA...
TGATCATAAAGGTGTATTTCAAAAATAGAATTTCCAGTATGCCTTAAGTAACATACTCTGGGTGGTTTTATATCATAGAATTTTCTTATATCACACCACCCATGAGTAATCCTCGGATTATAAATATCCATGTTGAAGGTAACATGGTGCATATTACCATTGTTATCAGAAATTGTCCAAACTGGACCCAATTCACGGCCTAATGTAATGACAAACTTACGGTTCACGTCACCAAAATCCTTCAGAAAAAAGAGTTCATGAAAAATATATTATTTAAATTCAACAGAGAATAATAATGATGAATAATTTATAAGTGATGAATTAAAAAAAAACCTGTTCTTCGATGAACATAGTGAAGAATCCACCCTTCCACTTAGTTGCAAGTATGGATTGATCACCCAATATGCACTGTTTCGTCGTCATCTAAGAAGATGGTATAAAATATTTAAAAAACATTGAAAAACAGAAAACATCATCATCTGAGAAGTGTAGTTCATAAAAAGGTAAAACTTTAACATGGTTATGATGAAAAACAGAAAATCACGAAACAAATTTTTTGATGTGGACTGTCAAGAGAAGTGTAGTTCATAAAAAAGTTAAAAGTTTAACATGAATACGTTAAAAAAATTTGTAGAAGTGGTTGATGATCAAAAAGAGAATATGACAAATAAAGAAAATGATGATGATGATGGAACAGAGAAAATGATGAAACATTGAAGATGATGAAACATCAAAGTTGCTGAAACAGAAAAGATGATGAAACATAAAAGACGATCATGTACAACTTGTCGTTCATAAAAATATAAAAGTTAAACATGCATACCTTTGTGTAATGGAAAGCGCTTTGGTATCAGAAAGATTAGCCCAGATGAGTATGAGAAAAAGAAGATAAGTTGTAAATTGTAGAGGAAGGTGCGGTTTTTGACTGTGAAGAGAGGTCTTAGTAATCAAATGTGTTTGTGATATGGAAAAGAAGATGGTGAGGATAGAGCAGTTTAAAAATGTTTGTGCAATAGAAAAGAAAATGGTGATGATGAAACGGAGAAGATGATAAAGAAAAAAGATGATGAACAGAAGCCTAGGTAATAAAAGTGTAATAATTATGCATACATACCTTCCGTGTAATGGAGAAGCACTTCTGAAAATCTGATTTAAACAGATGAACACAGATGAGTATACTTGAAAGAAGAGTTCTTTGAATGTGAAGAGATGCAACGATAATCAAAGAGTTTTAGTGTTTATTGCGCAGTGCAATCATGATTTTCGTCTTGAAAAATGTTTGAATGTGAAGAGATGCAACGATAATCAAAGAGTTTTAGTGTTTATTGCGCAGTGCAATCATGATTTTCGTGTTGAAAAGTGTTTGAATGTGAAGAGATGTAGCTGATTGCGTAGTCCAGTCATGATTTTCGTCTTCAGAAGTGTTTGAAGGTGAAGAGATGTAGCGGTAATCAAAGAGTTTTAGTGTTGATTACATAGAGCAGTCATTATTAGCGTCTTGAAAATTGTTTGAATGTGAAGAGATGTAGCGGTAATCAAAGCGTTTTAGTGTTGATTACATAGACCAGTCATTATTAGCGTCTTGAAAATCGTTTGAATGTGAAGAGATGAAGCGGTAATCAAAGCGTTTTAGTGTTGATTACGGTAATCTGGTCAGTGCATTTAATTTGATCTTGAGAAATGAAAAGAAATTTAAAAAAATGAAACGTTTGTTGGCTTCTGATTTATTATTTAATAAATATAACATGTAGCAGAGGAGATCCACAGTTTAGTAATCATTATCTCGAGCAGTGCGATATTTAATGGATTTGAAAACTGATTGACAGGTTGATTTGAAGACAATTAAAACCACTTTTTGAAGGCGGTGGAATACAAAAACCTTTCTAAACAGTCATTTCAAATTTCTATTTCAATTAATATTAAAAAATGGTTAAACAGATTATAATTCATTTATAACTTAAAAGATTCTAATAATAATAATTAATCATAGTTCATTTTGTGTTATGGTCATTATTGTTAAGTAAAAATTAAATTAAGAATAAATTATAATTACTAAAATGAAGACGAACCAAAAATAATACAAAATAATAAAATACATATAATAAAAGAGAACAAAATTTAACTTATATATTGAGATATATAATAACTGAATACAAAGTAAGAGTGCAATATAAAAAGTTCAAACTAAATAAAATCAAAAATTACAACTTTAAAACCAAAAAAGTGGATAAAGAACTTTGTTCAAGCACTACAGGGATGTAGAAATAACCACGAAATCTGGGTAATAAAAGATAGATCTCACAAAAAAGAAGAAGAAATGAGTGATTGGGTTGAGAAAACTCTAAAAAAAATCGACTTCTCCGTTTAAACCTGTAGAAAAAGGGATGAAGAAGTTAAATCTGACAAAATATAAGCAGAAAATTAGTTGTTCGCTTAACAAAACTGAAAACCAAAAATACTTCTCCGTTTAAACCTGTAAAAAAAGTGATGAAGAACTTAGATCTGACAAAATATAAGCAGAAAATGAGTTGTTCGCTTAAGAAAACTCAAAAAAAAAATATTTCTCCGTTTAAACCTGTAAAAAAAGGGATGAAGAAGTTACATCTGACAAAATATAAGCCGAAAATGAGTTGTTGGCTGAAAACTCAAAACAAATTATATTTCTCCGTATAAACCTGTAAAAAAAGTGATGAAGAAGTTAGATCTGACAATATATAAGATGAAAATGAGTTGTGGGCTAAGAAAACTTAAAACAAAAAATATTTCTCCGTTTAAACCTGTAAAAAAAGTGATGAAGAAGTTAGATCTGACAAAATATACGCAGAAAATGAGTTGTTGGCTAAAGAACACTTAAAAAAAAAATTCTCCGTTTAAACCTGTAAAAACCAGAGGAAGAGCTGAAAAGAGGAAGATGAAGAGTTGTTGAATGTGGTGAGAAAACCAGAGAAAAGAGGAAGGTTGAGAAGAAGATGAAGAGTGTGGACTGCGAAAGAGAGGAGAAGAAAAGAGAGACAGAGAGAGAAAGAGAGAGAGAAACGTTTTGAATGCTGATAATAAATGCATTTAGAATTTTTTTTAAAACGCTGAAAATCGTAGTTGATTGACACGTTAGCTTTTTTTCCTTTTGTAGAATGAAAATTTTGAAATGAAGTGGGTCAGATATATTAATTTATAGAGAAACTTGCCATTTGTTAGTTTAGAATTGTATATAGTATTAGATTTTATGCATCATAATAAGTATTGGTTTTCGTGTGAAATGACTTTAACTCTTGACATATTCAAGAATTTTTACTCCAAAAATCCATAAATACATATTGATATGTATTGTCCCTATTTGTTTATCTTATATAATTTATATAGAATAATAGATACTATAATTTTCATAATCCTTCAAGGAATGCTTGAATCTTCTCCGATACTTGTCTAATGGCATTATTGACTAGCGAAGAAAAGTCACGGACATTGAATGCTGGCAAGTATCTTCCAATACTTTTAATAAGCATTGTTTACAGCCAAAGTAGAACATGGAAATGCAGCTACATCTCTACTAGCCCAAGGAAAGAGACCCACCCCAAGCTATATTTCTTACGCCGTCCCTTCTGGGTAATCAACAACCCTTAATTTGGTGCCATTCCTTCCTCGCGCCAAAATTGTTCCCTACGTCCAAGTGGAAGTCAGCGACGACCTTAAACACAGACAAAGTACAACCACTGGAAGGACCCACTCTTAGAGTGACGAAAGGGACGTTAGTGTCTGTAGGTTCAACTTCAGAACGAGATCGCAACTACACCGTATTTTCAAAATCAACACCTTTTCACTTTACATAACAATGCTCTAACCGTTAATTACTTAATTGGTTCCTGATTGAACCCTAAAACTCACTAGTTTAAACTAATAACTAGTGCAATGCTACGGCACCCTAACTCTCACCGGAAAAAAAAATGTAAAAAATATTAGCATTCAGGCGTCACAGATACTTTAATCAGTGGTGCCATGTGTATATACATCGTGTATAATTAAGTTGCCATAAATAGTGCTGTTATCATTGGCCAGTGTCGCAAATAGATAAAGCTGTCTCCAAATTGGTCACAACCTCAGTCATAGTTGGCCTATCTTTCCTTTTCAAATTTACACAGTTGATCGCTGTCTGGGCCACTAATTCCAGTCCTGCTTCTTCATTTACATTGGGTGTTCCAACCCTTGGATCCAAAATTTCCACCATTTTCCCACCCAAAATAGCACGCCGTGCAACGTTCACCATGCTCCCGCCCCTATTTCTCCCATACTTTAATGTAGTTTTCTTTCCTGTTAAAAGTTCAAGCAGCACAACTCCAACCCCGTACACATCACTCTTTGCTTTCAACACACTTGTATCCGTGTAAACATGCTCAGGTTCTGGACTCATGAAACACGACGATTCAAACCCAGATACTTTTGCCGTCCAACTATCATCAAGAAGAATGTTCGAAGAAGTGATATCTCTGTGAATAATACTTGGAACAACATATTTGTGTAGGTGTTCTATTCCCCGGGAAGCATCCAATGCAATCTTGATCCTCATTCTCCAAGAGTTCAACACACTGCTCTCCTTGTCCACATTGTTTTTGTCGTGCAAATGATCATATAACGCCCCATTCTTCATGTACTCATACACCGAGAACCTTTTATCTTTCTCTTTACAGAACCCAACTAGCCCAACCAAGTGATTATGGCGTAGGCAGGGCAAAAGGGTCGATAAATAGCCGAATACCTCCTGAAACTCCTTCTTCTTGGAACTGGTTTCAGCCCTTTTGACAGCCACCTCACGACCATCAAACAGTTTGCCTCTGTGCACAACACTAATGCTTCCAGCACAAAAAATCTTGTTGTGAAGTGAGAAATTGTTGGTGGCCGCTTTAAGCTCGGCCAGGGTGAATAATCGTGTATGAACATGTCCTGTCCCATCCGACACTGCTTGTGATAGTCGTTCAGCAACAATTCTTTTGGTCACCGCAGAAGCAAAAGCAAAACAAGTAATAGGAGATGTTTCAAAATCCGCTTCAGTAGCACTACTACTCCTTATGGCACTATCCACTACCGAAGAAAAACTGCGGACACAAGATTCTCCCATATCTGACGCACTCTCACTCGCTATGGCACCGTCCACTGCCCAACTAAAACTCCTTGCATCGACTGCGATATCAGCCATCTCAATTATTGTTCTGTTAAAATTTCACTTTGCACTAGCTAAGTGAGTTTATTTATGTTATAGAACACCTATATACACAATTACACTGATATAATGATATAACGCGTGGAGAAAGTACATACACCATTCGACACGTTAAGTACCATGTATTAGTTGAGAAGGTGCGAGGAAAGGAGACGGTGAATCTTAGTCATTGACACGTTAAGTGTAATTTAAACAATTATTGGTGAAAGTTTATTATGAGTAGAATATTAATAAAATACAAATAAATTAAAATTATAAATCCTTTCTATATAACCTATCTATTGTATTTCCAAACTATATTTTCAAAATCCAAACCCCGATAAATGCTATGATAAGATCTACCGTAACAGATGGCCAATGCTCTCTCCAAACTTACCACAATATCAGCCATGGATGGTCTATCTTTCCCTTTCCGATTCACACAATTGACAGCTGTTTGGGCCACTAACTCCAATGCCTCTATCTCATTCATACCCGGTGGTCCAACCCTACCATCCAAAATGTTGACTAATTCTCCATCCAAAATGGTAGGCACTGCAAAGTCCACCAAACGGTGCACACTTAAGGTACCTCCATCTTCCCCATCAAGGAATATAGCTCTCTTTCCTGTTAAAAGCTCTAGCAGTACAACTCCCAGCCCGTACACATCACTCTTTGCTGTCAACATATTTAGATCATAGTACTCAGGATCAATGTATCCCACTGTTCCTCCTACCTCAGCTTCTGAACTCATCAAACACATTTTAAAATCAGACACCTTTGCCATCCAACTGCCATCAAGTAGAATGTTCGAAGACTTGATGTCCCCGTGAATAAATAGTGGGACTGCATACTTATGAAGATATTCTATTCCCCGGGAAGCATCCAAAGCAATATTGATCCTCATTTTCCACGAATTCAACACATTGCTACCATTTTCATGCAAATGATCATACAAGGTACCATTCTTCATGTACTCGTACACCAACAGCCTCTCGAATTTCTCTTCACAGAATCCAACCAACCCAACCAAGTGTTTGTGGTGTAAACGGGACAAGAAGGTGAATGCCAGATATAATTGATGAGGTCTTTTTCTTTTGCCTGGTTTCACCCCTCTTGATTGCAACCTCACGGCCATCAACGAGTTTTCCTATGTACACAACACCGAGCCTTCCGGCACCAATCTTGTTGTGAAGTGAGAAATTGTTGGTCGCTGCTGCAAGCTCGGCCTGGCTGAATAATTGTAAGCCTTTAACAGCATGTTCTGTGACATTGGACAACACTGGTGATGACCCTTCAGCAACAGTGGTGGAATAAACCTCAGAAGGAAAACCAGGCACAGGGGATGTTTCTAAAACTGTTACTCCACTATTACTCCTTATCACATTGTCCACCCCGAAGTGAAACTTGGGCGAAAATTTGCTTCAGAAGCAGAACTACTTCTCAATGCATTGTCCACCACCGAAGTAAAGCTATGGGGAGGGGATGCTCCCAAATTTGAGGCACTCTCACTCCTTATGGCATTGTCCACAGCCCAGCAAAAAGTCGTTGCATCACCCATGAAATGAGTCATGAGAAAGTATGTACTTTCAAAGAACTCCCTTTGAATGTTTATATACAGAGACACTACGCGTTTGTATCAGTTGAGAAGATTCAAGGCAATGAGAAGGGAGAAGGTTAACTTTAGTCATCCACTTTAATTATAAATTAATAGAGATTAACTCACTCCAATCTACGTATATCTGTACGTCGAGCAGTGTAAGTTAAAAAGTTTGACTAATTGTGGAAAAGAAAAAATTAAATATTATATAAAACAAAATTAAACATTATATAAAAATAAAAATTTATAACAACATTGTTTTAAGATTTTAGGAATTAAAATAGTGTCTAAAATCTTATGTATATAAAATTAATTATAATTAATATCATATAATCATATAAAATCACAACCTTTAATGACTTAACAATAATTATAAACCAAACTATATTAACAAAATATATATATATAAAAAACACAACAAAATGACTATTGAGGGGAGATTTTTGAATATAGAAATACAGTATCAATGACTATAAACCAAACCATATTAAAAAATATATATATATATAAAACCCAAGACTATAGGTCCCACCTCGTACACCTCAACAAAGCTTCCAGAACCACTGAATGATGTGATCATGTCAGAAAAGGCTGCCGGCTGATACAAGCTCGGCCACGACCAATACGTGAAAACTGTGTACTGCGAAAAAGGGCGTCTGGAAACATAAAGGAGACAATTATAAAGTATTCTTTTATCGTAATTATATACTTTAATATAATTCTTGGTTTTATTACAACGAGACTTTGTGATTTAAAGCCTATTTAGATGGAACGTGAATATAATTGAATATAATCCGATGTTTATCTTCTCCATGGTTATTTCTTAACCATTTAAACCAATCTTAAAAAGAATTGAATTCACAATTTTTTTTCCCCTCACAACTTTTACTATTAAATCACCCAAGTCGATCGGGCAGCATCCTTAGAAAAAAAAAAATAATTGCATTCTTGAAATTTTGTCCGTTTTGGAACGTTTATGGTTTTGTCTTTAAAAGATGTATGAGAGAATGAAAAAATGATGAGTATTTAAATTACGTTTGACTTTAATTTTCCATCCAGAAACATAATTAGGAATACCATCGCGTTTCTTAGATATTGTATGTTTTAAAACGTGGAGCGCTGTCACGGTTTTGTTGTTAAAAAACGTCTTAGAGAATAAAAGGAGAAAAAAATATTTAAACGTTGAGTCGACTCTTAAGTAACATGAGACTTATTGGATATATGAAACAATATTTATATATTTTTGCATTTTATCTAAACATTAAAAAGCATTAGATATATAATTTTAATTAATATATTAGGGACGCATCAGAATCAATCTTGATTCTCCTTCTCCAATATTCAACACACTGCTTCACACTATTTTTGTGATGTAAATGATCACATAACATCCCATCTTGGAACTGGGTTTCAGATGAATAATACTGTTTATTGATTTAAGTTTTAGGCAACAATAAAATAAAGAAATATAACCTTATTTAATGTTCAAGAAAATTATTATATAAAACAGTCCGAATATGAAAAAAAAAAGTCCTAAGTTCTAAAAAACAAGAAGAAAAACAATAAACTAAAAATTAATTTTATTAGTCATCGAATCACGATAGTAACTTTGCTTTTCAATACCTGTAAAGTGGCTTGAAGAAAAGCTTTTATCTTAAATGATCTCCAGAAAAAAGAGAATTTTGTTGTCTTTGTCTTGTTATGATGTGGTGCGAGTGTGCGTTGGATGTTGAAGCGCAGGAGGGTATTCTTCTAGTCCTTTAAGCTCAGGCAGCGTAATTAATCGTGTAGTAATAGTTGGTTTGTGTTACGTCTATAAAGAGGAGTATCACCGGAAAGAACAAACACTAATGAGACTTGAATCTAACCATATAAAATATTGACACTACTCTCAATCCAAAACATTAGGGCTTATATGGTATTCTTTTTTCTCATTTCTGGTCAATATTGCCCCTTAAGGGTGAGTCCCTTCAAATACATTGGTACATAAAGCTAAGTAACTTAAGAGTAAAGATGAGTAACTTTGTACCGGTAGTTGACTACTTAAACCAAAGAAAATTTTAAAATATATATTAATTCTAGAACAAATGTGCTTTAAAATATTAAAACCATATGTATGCCATTTTAATATATGTAAATTTCAAATAATGCTAAAAAAGAAATTAAAAGTTGTTTATAATTTTTTTCTGTTATGAGCAAATGTAACTTTATTTTATTTTTTCACCCAATAGAAAGGTTTATTCACATTTTATTGCATTTGTTTTATTTGAACACAAAATAATACTGTAAAATTGAATACACAAACTCCTGTGTATATACTATTAAATAATAATTATTTAATTTAATATGACGATTACCGATGTTCTAATAATTATATATTTTCAACAATTTTTACATATTTTTGTTTGGCTTTCTAAAATTTCGTTAGATCTACAATCTCACACCTATGATTATGCTGATCTGTATGGTAATGCGTTTACCCATATAAAATATATCAGACATAATATTAAATCAAGTTAAACAAATCATACTAATAATTAAATAATAAATAAAATGGAATTAAGCTCAGCCAGGGTGAATAATCGTGTATGAACATGTCCTATATATCCCATCCGACACTGGTTGTGACAATCGTGCATAAGCAAAAGCAAAAGCAAAACAACTGATAGGAGATGTTTCAAAATCCGCTTCAGTAGCACTCTTACTCTTTATGGAACTGTCTACTGTCAAAAATAATTCAAGTGTGAGTTAAGTCTATATTGAATATATAATAAACAAAGTTAAATAACATGGAGAGAGATGAATAATCTTATTTGTTAATTTATACATATGTGGTCATCCAATTGGGGGTTTTCAATAGTTAATATTACCTTAATTTCTTTTTATTTATTAATTTACATATATATCACAGTTTGTCAATAAAAAGTCATAAAAAAGAAAATAAATATTTTCTTTAACATGAGGCTATTATTTTATTTGACAAGTTATTTATTATATTTAGAGACACCTTGTGCTTAGAAGTCTAATTGAATGGATGTGAACGTAAACGAAGGTTAGTGAGATTAATGATCATTTAAGAAAGAACCATCAATTTCAGATAATAACTTTGATTTTTATGATAAAATTAAAAACCATTGGCCATAATAAGTTGAATGAATGAAGATAGAATGATTTCTTAAATAATTCATGGTGACAATTTTATCATAATTTGGAGTTAATTCAAAACTTACAAGGAAGAAATAATTATTTATATTTTTTTTTTCATTTCCTCTGAGTGTTAAAGAGTATTGATAGACATCTAGTTTTGATTAATTATTAAGGACTTCCAATAACGCCCCATTCTTCATCTATTCATACACCAATAACTTTTCATCTTTCTGTACAGAAAGCAACTAGCCCAGCCAAGTGATTGTGGTGCAGACGGCGTAAAGGTTGGATAAAATAAAATTAATAAAATACATAAATAAAATAAAATTAAAAATCCTTTCTATATATATAACCTATCTCTTGTATTTCCAAACAATATTTTCAAAATCCATCCTATGATAAGATCTACCATAACAGATGGCCAATGCTGTCTCCAACGTGGCCACAATATCAGTCATGGATGGTCTATCTTTCCCTTTCCGATTCACACAATGAATGGCTGTTTGGGCCACCAACTCCAATGCCTGTATCTCATTCACACCCGGTGCTCCAACCCTACAATCCAAAATGTTGACCAATTCTCCATCCAAAATGGTAGGCACTGCAAAGTCCACCAAACGGTGCACACTTAATAGGGTATTACCTCCATTTTCCCCATCAAGGAATATAGCTCTCTTTCCTGTTAAAAGCTCTAGCAGTACAACTCCCAGCCCGTACACATCACTCTTTGCTGTCAACATATTTAGATCATAGTACTCAGGATCAATGTATCCAACTATTCCTCCTACCTTTATTCCTCGGTAATCACCCTCAGCTTCTCCACTCATCAAACACATTTTAAAATCAGACACCTTTGCCATCCAACTGCCATCAAGTAGAATGTTCGAAGACTTGATGTCCCCGTGAATAAATAGAGGGACTGCATACTTATGAAGATATTCTATTCCTCGGGAAGCATCCAAAGCAATATTGATCCTCATTTTCCACGAATTCAACACATTGCTACCATTTTCATGCAAATGATCATACAAGGTACCATTCTTCATGTACTCATACACCAACATCCTCTCGTATTTCTCTTCACAGAATCCAACCAACCCAACCAAGTGTCTGTGGTGTAAACGGGACAAGTAGGTCAATGCAGATATAACTGATGAGGTCTTTTCCTTTCGCCAGGTTTCACCCCTCTTGATTGCAACCTCACGACCATCAACCAGTTTGCCTTTGTACACAACACCAAGCCTTCCAGCACCAATCTTGTTGTGAAGTGAGAAATTGTTGGTCGCTGCTGCAAGCTCAGCCTGGCTGAATAATCGTAAGCCTTTAACAGCATGTTCTGTGACATATGACAACACTGGTGATGACTCTTCAGCAACAGTGGTAGAGTAAACCTCAGAAGGAAAACCAGGCACAGGGAAGGTTTCGAAATCTGTTCCTCCACCATAACTACTCCTGATCACATAGTCCACTCCCGAACCAAAACTGGGGACACGGGACGTTCCAAAATCTGCTTCAGAAGCACAACTGCTTCTCAATGCATAGTCCACCACCGAAGCAAAACTATGGGGAGGGGATGCTCCCAAACTTGAGGCAGTCTCACTTCTTATGGCACTGTCCACAGCCCAACAGAAACTTGTTGGATCACTTATGAAATAAGCCATGAGAAAGTATGTACTTTCAAAGAACTCCCTTTCAATGTTTATATACAGAGACAAAACGTCTTTGTATCAGTTGAAAAGACAAGGGGAAGGTAGAAGGTTAACTTTGGTCATCCACTTTAATTATAAATTAATAGAGATTAACTCGCTCACTCTACGTGTATCTATACGTGTATCTATAGGTCCCACCTCCTACACATCAACAAAGCTTCCAGAACCAATGAATGATGTGATCATGTCAGAATATTGCTGGGGGCTGATACAAGCTCGGCCACGACCAATTCGTGAAAACCGTGTACAGGGAAAAAGGGCGTCTGGAAACATAAACATATACGAGACAATTTTATATTTTATAATTATTTTAACTATTAAATTTTGATAATTTTTTTAATATAATGAAATGTCATTTTCTAAATAATTTTAAAATATTAAAACTAAAAAAAATAGAAAATAAAAAACTACTTAAAAGATATTGACTCAATTGAGTCCCTATTTTTGAAAATTCGTTGCAATTGGTTCCTTTCCGTTGAGTCAAATAAAAATGGGAGGACCTACATGAGATTTCGCTACAAAAATGGAAACCTATGGAATGATTTAACCTTAAACAATTATTTTCCTTTATATTTATAATAAAGTATTTTTTATCATAATTATATTCTTTAATATAATATATAATTGAATATTTATCTTCTTTGTTATTTATCAAACATTCAAACCAATCTTATAAAGAATTGAATTCATAATTGTTTCTACTCTTTCACAACTTTGACTTCGGTATTTAAATTGTGCTTGATTTCAATTTTTATTCGACAACATCATTAAAATTAATTATTAAAGTATTGTTCGTTTTGAAATGTCAAATTATATAATAATTTTATTATTAAAAGACATACTGAAAATGAAAATGAAAGACTAAAGAAATATTTAAACATGCTTAACTTCAACCCTTAAACAATATTAGATTTATTAAAGTACCGGAATAATATTTATGTATTTTTGCATTTTATCTAGACATTAAAGAACGTTGATAGATATATAATTTTGATTAATATATTAGGGACGCATCCAAATCAATTTTCACCCTCCTTCTCCAATATTCAACACACTACTTCCCTTGTCCACACTATATTTGTGATGCAAATGATCACATAACATCCCATCTTCCAATTAGGTTTTAAATATATAAGACTTTTTACTGATTTAAGTTTTAGACCCAATAAAATAAAATAAAGAGACAAACATTATATAAGAATCCACTGATTTCAGTCATCCATGCATATATCATAAAAGAAAACTAAGACACAACACGATGTCGAAACAGAACATAAGAGTGCAACTGTTTTACAAAATACTGCTCATAGAACAAGAAATTACATAGGCAATAGTGTCCCAAAAGATGCTCCATAGAGCAAGATCCAACTCATGAATACTAAACTACAACATTCCCCTCATCCTGATGACCATTAGAGATTTTTACATCTGTTCACACCAAATAATTGGTGATCATCGTAAAAAAGAAAAATCAAACAGAGACACAAACACAAAGAGAACATGGTAAGCTAGAGTAAAAATTTTTTTTGAACATGTTATACCAAGGAGATAATTAAAACAAATTATAAACAGGCAAAATAGTAGGCATTCAATCATGTGATAACAAACAAACAGGACTCTATAACTCAATTATCCGGATACATATAATAAGATCGGATTCACCGGGTGTCTGCACTTGTAGTGCCCTCTACTGCTCTGTAGAGCTGTTGCCAATGGGTTTCACCCTACCCACGCACAAGGTTAGCCCTAGGGATGTCAAAAAAATCCGTACCTGCGGGTATCCGCGGATAAAACCCGCAACAGGTAGAAAATGGATATTAAAAATGGATAACCGCTACCCGTGGGTATGGGTATTTTTGATACCCGCATGTTAACGTGACGAGTATGGGTATCATAGTATCCGTACCCGTGGATATCCGTACCCGCTAAACTTTAATTCACAAAAGTGCTCTCATATATATATATATATATATATA
>Ga0214544_1010471_pt1 | contig 13615 bp, 6 predicted proteins | sample CNSS3metaG_FD_160074 | JGI IMG/M metagenome (GOLD analysis project Ga0214544, IMG submission 160074) | Root nodule microbial communities from cowpea collected in UCLA plant growth center, Los Angeles, California, USA - CNSS3 | ecosystem: Host-associated > Plants > Roots > Nodule | place: USA...
ATATATATATATATAATATAATATATATATATATATATATATATATATTAATTTAATATTTAAAATTTATTGGCGGGTTGGTGAGCCAACCCGGCTCATCACGGGTTCAACTCGAATGAGTCGGGTTCTTGGTGGGTTGGGTTCATTTTTAACCCGTACTGAAATTTGTAATTTTTTTTCAATCCAACCCGATCCGAACCCGTGATGAGCCGGGCTGGCTCGTGGGTTATAACCCATTTTGACGGCTTTATGTTACATCAACAATGTAAAAGTGACTTTTAGTAGGACTCAACCATTGACCAGAGAGAGTTTCAAACTCATAAAGAAAGATTTCAAATGTTGTAGGGTTCTAGTATCTCCTATACAGAAAACAAGTATATCATTAGCATGGAGAGTATGAGAAGGAAATTGTATCCCCCAAGGATCAACCATGGGAAGCATAAGCTTCTTAGAAATAAGCTTTGAAATGCCCCTATTTAAAACCTCCTTAGCAAAAAAAAAAAAAAACAAAAAAAAAAACCACCAAAAAAAAAAAAAAAAACAAAGGAGGATCCCCCTATCTTGACCACAAGTGAAGTAACCAACCAAACAAAACCACCATTAACTCGGATAGAAAGATAGCAAATAAGGAGAATGAACCTCAAAAACCCTTCATGAAAACTAAAATAGCATAACACTTGAATTAATAAATGTCAGTTAATGGTATCAAAATCCTTGGTTACATCAATCTTAATGGCCACATTACCACCATTGATCGTTTTAGATAGAAGATTAATAGCTTAAGAAGTAGTACAAATATAATCCTTAACACTCCTCCATTTAATGAAACCTTTTTTTTATTAGGGATAATAATCATAGGCTTAATTACTCAGATGGTCCCCAGGAATGTGTCAATTTGATCTCCATTTTTAAAAAAGTTTCAATTGCGACCCAACTTTTGAAAAAGTGTGTCAATTAAGTCATTTTAAAAAAATACTAATGACATGTCACATGTCAATTTGTGTTTTTTTTTATTTTTAATTTTCTTTTTTTGTTGTCAGGGGATAGGGCAATGTCACGTGTTTGTGTCATTGTTTTGATTTCAATTTAGTCCTTATATGTCTCTTTGATTCAATTTAATCACTACATATGTCTCTTAATATTGTCCCTCTCTAGATTGAGACCAAATTTATTATTTGTATAAATGTTACATTGATAGTTTTTTTTTTTATTAAAAATGACGTTTTAACATATTACATTTTTCTTAATTATTAACCCATGTTTTCTTAATCAAGACTTTTATAACTAAATTTTAATATAAATATTATTATTTAATTTTGTACAAATATTTATACTTAATTAATTTTAATCTTATAAAAAACCATGGATTAAAAAATATGAATTAATAATTAAAATATGTTTTTTCAATCTATGTTTTTTTTTATAAGATTAAAATTAATTAAGTATAATTTTTTTTTATAAAATTAAGTATTGATATTTATATTAAATTTTAGTGGTAAAAGTCATGATTTACAAAACATGGGTTAATAATATACAATAATATATGTTAAAAAATTATTTTTAAAATAAAAAAATATCAATATACCATTTATACAAATAATAAATTTAGTCTCAAATCAAAGAGACATATATTGAGACTAAATTGAAATAATAAATTGCATTACAGGTTGCTCAAACTGCACCACAAGCTCCACCAACACAAGAGTCGGAGTCTTGTGGACCATCCAAAAACACCAATGCCATTAAGATGATAATGTTGATGAGTTTTTGCACCAACTATTTACCCCCCACAAGAATTGGCTTTGACATCTTATTACAATCTTCTACAAGATAGGTCATGACCAATAACTTTATAGTTAGAACAAAATAAAGACAAATTTTCATATTAATTTGTAGAAAGATACTCAAATAGTCTTTTTAATCCTTTATTTTTCATTAGGAAAAATATGCTTTTGGTCCCTGAAGTATTATCCAATATTGGAAATGGTCCCTAATGAAAACTTTGTCTCCGTTTAGTCCTTGTACTTTCAAAAGCATTGATTTTGGTCCTTAATTTTCAACGACTTCAAAATTTATCTTATGTGACAAACGATGTTCCAACTCAATGTCAGGAAGTCTGCCACGTGTCTACCACATGTTATTTATTTTTTTTAAAATAAGAAATTCATTTTTTAGAATTAATTTTTAAATTTATCTAAAAAATAAACCAATTACACAGTCTAGCACATTAAGTAAAAAAAAAACGGAGAGAAAATGATTTTTATCTTTTATATTTAATCCTAAAAAACATGTACTAGACCGTTTATTTTTTTAAATATGTTTTTGAAAGTATAAGGACCAAAAGGTGACCAAATTTTCACTAAAAACATTTCTAATTTACACATATTTTTTCAAGGACTACTTCAAGGACAAAAACATATTTTTTCCTTTTTTATTTACACAAATTTATTTTAATTTTTTTAAAAATATTCGTTCTTTTTTGTTTTATAGGTGTTTATAAACTTTTTTTCCCATAATAACATTTATTTAGCTTCAACCTTAATTAGAAGTGAAAGTAGACCAAATTTATACCATGGGTTTAGGTTAGATGGAGTTAGAAGAATGAAATGTTTTGAATTGATTAAATAAAGAATTTGACCCACCCACGATTTTATCCATCCATATTGAACTTATGATGGGTTAAACTAACTCATCAATACACCCAAATAAAAATAAAAAAATTCTTTCAATTATATAAATATATTTAATTAAAATATTGATTCTTTAATTTAATATGTATTATGAGAAAACATAGAAATTTTGGAGTTGATAAACAAAAATAACATTAAAACTTAAAATTTTGGAATTAATAAACATAGAATAATAAATTGATGTAACATTTTGAATTGATTATGCATTATATATTATATGTTACGTGTAATATTCAATTTTTAAATGTGACTTGTTTTGGTGTTAATACAAAAAATATTCATATATTAAACCAATTTATAAGGTAAGCAAAAGTGTGTCATAATATGTATAGATTTGATAGCTAAGGTTGAAGCTAAACAAAAACAGCTGAACCTTGAAAGGTCCAATCAAACTTAAGATTCACAGAATATTCTCAAGACCAATGCCGTTTTCCAACTGCCAACTATCTTATTAAATTCTATTTTCTTTATCATCAAATCTAAATTCTAAGAACTCATTAACATGTCTTAAAAATTCTTATCCAAAAGCATGTTATCTTTATCCATAAACTTCAATTTCAAGTATATGATTAATTAATATAATAAACAATGAAAATTAATTTTTAAAGTAAAAATAATATATTTAAACTAAGTTTATTTTTCATGTTTAATTTTTAATTTTTGTGTCTATTCTCCACATTTTAAAAGATAATGTAGATGAATTTTCTTTCCTCTTATGTGTATATTTTATCACTTTATATATATATATATATATATATATATATATAAAGAAAATATTTGAAATAGTTGCATCTACTTAAGCATTAATAATTTTTATATTTGTTTTCACTAAAAAAATATTTTATTTAATATATTGTCTAGGCATAACTGTCTGAAGTAGTTAAGTGTAGTCACAAGCAAATTGTGATGTTTGGACTACATAATTATAATTTTTAATTTAGTGATAAATGCAAAACAATAAATGATACTTATGGATTACATATGATCTGGTTACAATAAAAAATGATTTATGAGTGTATATAATTTACAAAAAGTAAAATAATATTTATACCATCATTTATGTGTAATTATGCAATTAAGATGAAATAAAAGTGAAATAAATAAATAATTCAAATAGCATTATTTGCATAATTTTTTTTAATAAAAGCAAGTGTATTACATGTTAAATAATAAAAATAAAAATTTGTAGAATAGAATATTGAAGAAATATGGCAGTAATAGGATATTTTTTCTGTTGAGTGTAGGTGATGACTTGTCCTTGTAATAACCACAACACGAAGATGAAGATGATTGTGTGTTTTATAAGTTAGTGCTTATCTTCTCATTTTTCCAAGTTCAAACCTACCCCTTTTGGAAGGACACGCGTCACTTTGGTAAGTAACATTTGATAGTTACCTTTGTTGTCTACTTCACCAAAAATTTTGGACACTTGCCACAAAAATAATATATAATATTTAAATCAAATATCCACAATAGAAAAGAAAAACAAATTTCAAAACATTAATTAAAGATAACAAAAAAGAATAAACATTTTATAGAAAATATTGTGGAATTATAACCATCTTTCTTTTAAGAATTACATCAAACACTTATTTTTTTGGTCCAGTATATGTTAAAACACAAATCTTTAAGTTATAACTTTATAATTTATATTAAAATAAATTTTCTTTTAGTGTATTAATCTAAACACTCCAATTCAATTATTATTTAGCCTACCAACAAAACAAAACTTATGATATTAGATTGATCACTTGGACTAAAAAGTTTTAATCCGGTAATAAATTTCGATCTAATAAATATAGTATTATTTTGTTTTCAACCATTATTTTAATAACTGATATCAAGCTTCCATCACAGAAAAAAATAAAATAAAATGATTTATCAATTAGTGTGAAGATGATTACTTATATTTATTTTAATGAGTGTACATGTCACAAAATAAAAAAAAATGTTATAATGAAAACATTATATTCCTAACAATTTTTTTTCCTTATTCAGCACACACTATAACACCCCTCTTATCAAGAGGGTCGTGTCAGGTCTGCAGCCCAATACACCTCAACCCCTCACTCCTCAGGCAACACAAGGACCACCAGGTAGGTTGTTGTCAGTCGAGGTCGAATCCCAGACCTGACCTTTAACACCCTCTCAACAAGAGAGATGTCATCACGGGATGTATTAGACTGTAGACCTGACACGGCCTTCTTGGTAAGAGGAGTGTTATAAACACACACACACATATATATATATATATATATATATATATATATATATATATATATATATATATATATATATATATATATTCGTGTATAGAATTAAAAGAAAAAAAATGTAAAGATTTATTAAAACCAATGGTGCGATTAATAATGTAAAGAAATGATACGTAGCAAATATAGTTCTCAAATCAAAGTATAAAAATTTGACTTTGTTCTTGAATCATTATTTATCGCATTCAAAGATAGCATGGTCTAAGTTCTAAAACGAAAGTTTCAAACCTAAGGGAATAATAAAAAATTCAATGGAACACGCAACGCAACGAATATGAGGTCTACTAAGTTTATCTTAAAAAAAGAAAGAAAAAATGAATTTTAATTTTTGCATTGTGTATAATTTTGTGATCATGGTTTTGGAAAAGCTCCATTGGAATACTCCATATACTTTATTTATGTGCCAAACCAACGTAAAGAAAATTGTAGCATTGGGTGAACCAAATTATTGTTCTTTCTCTTTCTTTTTCTTTCTAAATTATTTGTTGTTTTCTTTGGATAGTAAACACGTATGAGTCACATATCTCAATCTTATATCATACCCATATTTTCAAAAGAATTTGTATAATTGTTGATTTTCCCAATTTCTTTTGCAATAGTTGCTATCATATGCTTTTCAATGCGCGTTTTTTTTAATCTTTCTAATTGCATGAATACAAAGTTTTATTCTTTATAAAAGTTTAATTACATATTTAGCCTCTTATTTCTTTAAATTAAACAATTTTGATAATATCTCATTCGATTGCTAACAAAAAAAAAACATTACTTAGAAAAAGTGATAACTTTTGTAGTTGTATTATGCCATTCATATTCGGCATGGATAAATATATGTTAGTAATGAAATTATATATTAATTTCTAACTAAAATTGTTTATTTTTATAAAAATATAAAAAATAAACTGTGACTAATTTTATATACGAATTAAAATTACATTACGAGAACTAAATATGGATTTAATTTTTCAAAAAAAATTTATGAATTTATTTGCTTTGTATTTTCCCATCAAAATATTCTCGATCAACCGATAAAAATAATCTCTTCCGAGTGCAAATGCTATTGAAATAAAGTTGACTTATTTTGATAAATAGTTTTTTTCTTAAATATATTTATGTTTCTGAAATATTGTCTTGTTTTACTTTGTTTTGTAAGAAATTTGGTTTAAACTTTATACTCTATAAATCTTTTGTGTAATTCTTGATATTTCATTTTACATCGTTGTAATATATAAATTAATGTTTTATAGTCTTTAGCAAGTATTTTTCATTGGAACTAACTCAAAATAAATGAAATATCGTAGATGTTAAAAGTATATTTTGAAGAACTACACCAAACTAAAAATGACAAAAGCAAATTTTTTTTATAAGAATTCAAAGTCATGTAAACATTTCTTAGAAACCAAAAGTACGGTACAACTATATTCTATAGACAAAAAATTCCAACTATGGTTTTTTAGAATTTTGCAATTATTATGAAGAGTATGCCTAATTAGTACGATGATTTTCAGTACGAATAATGCACGGAATATCATGTGTTTTTATTATAATGGACCAAAATAAATAAAAATCTATATATTTTTGGTAAAATTTAAGCACAGCTTCTACTTACAGTTTTCGTCCATGAATTTGAGTAACAAAATTTGTATGATAGAACCATATTTTCCATGAAAATGGGGTTTTCTAGTTTGAGTGCCACAGACACAGAAACTTGAAGTATTCTGAAAGAAAAAAAGTAGCAAAATTTCTTCAAGAAACGTGCTAAATAATAAACAGTGTTTCTTTTTCATTGTTGCGTTGCAAATAAAACTTGTACAAAATGCAGTTTCATGCAGACCAATTTTCCATGCAACAAAGAAATCTCTATAAAGAAACGAAAACAAATCTTTTAAAAGGAAAAATTAAAGTTCCAGGTTCATCGTAGTTCGACCCAAAAACAAAAGAGATCATTTATAAAAGAAAAAGAAAGTTTCATCATTTTCCCACTCTTATTTGCTTGTTTGAATGAACATCATTCTTTCCATATCATATAGTGACATGTTCATTATCCATGAATTCAGAACACTGCATTCTGACATCACAATTATGTAAAACTTTACATATATAAATATAAATATGCCATTTATATTCCAATAATATTCATACACAGAATGAAATTAATGCAACCCAATGTGGATAAAGGAGTGCTACTGTCATATCCGAAAATGAAGAAAACTCAGTGAACAGAAAGGTGAAGGAGTTGTGGGCCCTCGTTAGTGTATGGTGTGAAATTGTGCTGCTATAAACAAATATATCTATACAAATTATACAGAAAAAAAGAAGAAAAAGTCCTTGAATTCTGATAAAACATGTAGATTTTGATTTCATATGAATTGAGAGAAATATATGTTATTAATATAAAGTTTTAACATTCAAGGATTTAGAAATCTGTCTTAATATACTCTCTTAGTATACTTGTAAGACTAAAGAATGTGATTAAAGAAAGAAATTTGAGAAAGTTATATAATTAAATAAATAAGGAATCTGGTGGGTAAGGTGACGCATGCACTAATGTGTAGAAAAGTCGCCTCAGGAACCAATCAAAGCCATGCAGCGCCACCACAGAAACGACAAGAAATCAAAGATAAAAGGGGCATCCACTTCATTGCAAACATTTCAAACACCTTGATTTCTCTTTAACCCTTGTTTTCAATTTTCTTCTTTCCCTTCTCTTTCGTCCCTGTAACTAGCAAAGAAACTTGGTTTTCCGTAGTTTAGTTTCCCATTCAAACTTGGTTTTCACTCTGCTCAATGGAGGGCAGAACAAGCTCTGTGCTTCCACCTGGTTTCAGGTTTCACCCCACTGATGAGGAACTAATCGTGTACTACCTTTGTAACCAAGCCACATCAAAACCATGCCCTGCATCGATCATTCCAGAAGTTGATATCTATAAGTTTGATCCGTGGGAATTACCTGGTACATAAATGTGTTAACGTATACTAAAATATCAAACCTTTGACCCTGTTGTAATATGTGCATGTTTCTGTTGTTCTGACGTGTGAAATTGTTGTGAAATACAGAGAAAACAGACTTTGGAGAAAATGAATGGTACTTCTTTACCCCAAGAGAGAGGAAGTACCCAAATGGGGTGAGGCCTAATAGAGCAACTGTGTCTGGGTATTGGAAGGCCACTGGTACTGATAAAGCAATCTATAGTGGCTCTAAGCATATTGGGGTGAAGAAAGCTTTGGTCTTTTACAAGGGTAAGCCACCAAAGGGTATCAAGACAGATTGGATTATGCATGAGTACAGGTTAATAGGATCAAGAAGACAAACCAATAGACAAATTGGATCCATGAGGGTAAGCCTTTGCCTTGTTGATTACTATGAGTTTTTTGATATGAAATTACATGTATTGAATATTTGAAGAGTTTTAACTGTTTGATGAAATTACTCTATAGGATGCTGTTTTATGTTATTTGACCTTACCCTTGTACTTGGATATGTCATCAGCTAGATGACTGGGTCTTGTGTAGGATCTACAAGAAGAAGAACATGGGAAAATCATTGGAGGCAAAAGAGGACTACCCAATAGCACAAATCAATCTCACACCACCAAATAATGAGACTGAACAAGAAGTGGTGAAATTTCCAAGGACTAGTTCCCTTACTCATCTTTTGGATATGGATTACTTGGGTCCAATATCACACATACTATCTGATTCATCATACACTTCAACCTTTGATTTTCAACTTAACACTGCCAATGCTGGAATAGACCCCTTCATAAAGCCACAGCCACTTGAAATTCCTAATAACCTTTATGCAGCAGATTCAGGGAAGTACCAAGTGAAACAGAACAGCACCATCAACCCCACCATCTTTGTGAACCATGTCTATGATCAGAGAGGACAATACCAAAAATGAAAAAAAAAATGAAATTGGATTATTTGGAACATGACGATAAGCGTCACCAATTACATAATCCTGAAGATTCTTTGTAGAAATTCATATATATCACATCACCCAATGAATTTTCAGTGATATCCAATCAGATCATAGCTCCCACAGAAATTGTATATATATAAATATACTCTTTGTATGAAATACCATTAACACTTCTTTCAACACCTTTTACATTTTCAAGTAAAATTGCATTCTAGTCGCATTAGTTACAATGATCAAGGTTGTTTTTTGGACTTATAATGATATAATAACCCTATTACTGTTAACTTTTTAACTTTATGTTAATGGAACTACATTCAATATTCTGATTCAGATCAAACCTGAGGCTTAGATCATGCTTAGGTAGCATTTGAAGGCAAATACGGTTGAGCCACCCGTTTCCATCGCTGACATACATCATCACAATGATTATTTATTTTGACAAAGGATACATACATACATACACAATTGGGCGTTGGAAAATCATGTACTGTGAGTCAATAATTGAAACAGAAAGGAGTTTTCAAATGGATTGTTAATTGAATTCGTGATTGGTGGCACCCTGTGTTGCTTATCCAAATTGATAACGGCGTTGTTGATAGAATTGGATATGACGTGTTGAGAAGGTTGGCATGTGCATGCGCTATATATTTAATATGAGAATAACATGTGGCTCAGGATCACACCTTTTATAAAAGTACAAATTCTTGTGTTTGTTTCGTCAAGAAATTGTTAGTTAATGTAAAGTAGGACAAGTTAAACAAACTAATCATTTGAATGAGTCGTGTCTGCGTGTTACATGTGTATGGTAGTTTGATATGTATATTTAATTTGTTGATCGTGAGCATTCTAGGATGTTTGGTCTGGGACACGAAATTGATGAGATGAAACATTTATTTGGTCTTGTAAATCCATTAGTGCTTCAAGGTTGTGACATAATATTGAACTATATCAGTACAATGCACACATATATGATGATTTATTCATTTTTAGCTTATGCTCTTCCTCTGTTTGTGGGAGATTATTTAGGTTTTGCAGACACACCAACCTAAGATAGTTTCTGCTTACTTTCTTGCCATTCATTGATGTTGGCTTCAACTTTTGCTTGCACTTTTGAATGAAATCCTGGATATGGCTCATAACCAAATAAATTGTGAAGAACCTGCATAAAACAAGTAACCTTAGAGTATATTCAAGCAATAAACTCATGTTAAGAAAAGGTAGAAAAACATGCAAGAGGGAACTGATATATACTAGGAATTTAAAATTGAAAAATTTCAGTACAATACCTCTAGCAATACAAAGAAAGGACCCATTACAAAGGCCTGAACGAGGTTATCCAAAAGAGCAGGTGCTCTTTTCTGTAAATAAAATATCTTAGGCATGTTAATGTAAGAAATGTTTAAGTCAGAGATTGAGTTATTATAACAATAGCTAACCTCAAATATACCGTGACCAATAAAAAGCTGTGTCCAACATACTAGTTGAACCACCAGAACAACCTAGACATGATCAAAGAGCAAAGAGTGAGAAATGTTATGTTGATAATGTTAATGTATGCAGTAAAAATGTGCTTTTCTTTTTCTTCTATTTGGCTGTGACAACAAGGTGTTTAGCATGGTTATATTTAGACAATAAAAATTAAGATGCATAACTACTCTTTTTGGATTAGGACTGAGAGAGATAAGAACACAATTGCAATGACTGGACATTTTTCTAAATACTCCTTTAAAATTATTGTGCACTTTATAAAATCATATATTTATTTTAAAAATAATAGAATACGACACCATAACTCAATAGTTTAAGAAAATTAACAACTTTTAAATGATTAGTTTTCTTTATCTTAAAATATATTTTTAATCTTGTTATTTCCTTACCTAACTTCAAAGCTTAAAATAGCTCTATTTATACACAAAAAAAGTTTGATAAACAATTAGAGCATGATTTTACAATCTCTAACAAATAGATATATGCCTAGAACATAGAAAAGCCACGTACAAGAGTAAAACATATTGCTTAAAAAAAAGGGGAGTAAAAAATGAACTTACTCAAAAGAAAAATTTATTTAATCTTAAATATTTCTTAACTTCTCAATCTTGTCATCGTGCAATTTGCTTTTGAAAATAATAAAAGATCTATGATGAAAATTAAGATAGAAAGAGGAAGAGAGTAGGAGATGTAGGTACGAGAGAGATACATCAAATAAAGAAGTAAAAAAAAAATTACAAGAGGCAAAATTTGATTTTTAAATTTCAATTTTTTTAAACTAAATTCATATAAATAATATAAAAAAAATATTTTTTTAAAATATATATAGAAAAAAAAAAAACGTTGGGGGAGTTGTGGCTCCCCTATTACAACATAGGTTTGCCTCTGCATATCGAACACAAATACATAATTAAAATTGAAGTATCGGTCCATCATAACTTAAAACTAAAGCGCACAAGTCTTACACCACTTTGGTATCCACTTTGAAATTAAAATAAGGTGAGAATTTTGTCTTTTCGGTAGAAGATAAAATACAAGAATAAAGATATTTTGACAAACTTTTGACCCACCACTCCAATCATCCTTTTATTATTTATTTAGTGGTGTAATATAATGATTTAAAGATGATCGAAGTAATAAATTAAAAATAATAAAAAAATAAGTTAAAATATTATTATCTAAAATACAAGTACTCCCTATATAGGAATGTAAAAAAAAATGAAAAGAAACGTTGGAATAGCACAATTGACGAGTTCTAGCAGCCAATCAATAATAGAATATTTTTATTATTTTTCTTATTATTGTTTTGCTGTAATACTAGATCATGTAACTATCTAGTATTAATGAGTGTTTTTGTCAATTTCAAGGGACCAAGCGCGAATAGAAATCTCAACGGGTATGGTTATTGCCTATGTAAGCTATTTACAAATAATTTCCTCGGTTTTTTTTTTTTTTTTTTTTTTTTTTAAGATGTTTATTTATTTTTTATTTTATTTTTTTTTTTTTTTTTTCTTTGTTTTTTTTTTTTTTTTTTTTATATTCGAAGATATCCATAAATACTGGGTAATATTTATGTATATTTTTTCAAATTTTAAATAAAATTATTTCAAAGTCAAATCTTTAAATATAAATTTAGTTAACAAGTTAATTTTAAATATAATTTAAATCAAATTACTGGATAAACTTTTAACACAAATTTCTAAAAGTTGAATTTAAATGTGTTGTGTGAAGATATAAATTTTAAAAAATTAATCTTTAAAAAAATAACTTCAATTTGACAAGTTTAAATAATTAAAAAAATATTCAAACAAAATTTACTAATAATTATTAGTGAATATTAAATATTCACATATGAGATACATGATATTTGTGCGCATTCTATTAGTAAATGGAAAATTAAATACTCATACTTATTATTTATTATCAACAAATAGGTATTAAAAGTATCTATTTAATACATGTCATAGATTTTACCTGCCATTGTTCACAGATACAAATATGTTTGTCATTCATCCCTACGACATTCATAGAGATGATTTTCTAAAATATGTAATATTGCAAATTATATACTATCTATAAAAAAAATTAAAAATCATGAGAAAGAAGAATGATAAGAAGTGTAATCAATATCGATAGTATCTACTCACAATCATAAAAAAAAAAAATACATTCTATTATTGCCTCCATTACCCATCGGGTATTGATAAAGAAAAATCACGTAAGTTTCTTTATACATACGGTATCCATAAATATTCATGAATATTTTTTTTAATTTAAAATAAAATTATTTAAAACAAAAGTTTTCAAATATAATAAAATATCCATCACATACTTTACCCACATACAAACTTTTTTGTCATCCTTATAATAAAAAAATAAACTTACTTATTCAACCTAGAACTTAACTACAAATTTAGAAGAGGTTTAAAATTGAATTAAGCCTTAATTATAATACTTATCTAATGTAATAATTGATAGAGATGAAAAAACAAAGATGATGCATAAACACACTACCATTTTCATATAAGCAAAACTGAACAACCTGGTTTACCTTCCAAGCCAGAGACCACCGAAGTTGGCTTGCAAGAAAGCTACTTCCGATCCAACAAAGGGCACAAAGAAAAGCAGCAAGAGAACCAGCTCTGAGATCCAAAGCAAGATAGAAAATTGAGTAGAGCAAAGCAACGACGAAAGCAACATTGTTCCACCAAAGAGAAAACTCCAAGTTTGGAAGATAGAAGAAGAAGGGAGGGGAGAAGTGGAGAATGAGAAGGGCTGAGAAGAAAATTGGCCAAACAAAGAAGACATGGATTGCTGTGTTAACTGGGTTTCTGTGGTATGCTCCATAGAAGGCAAAATGGTTTTCAAGATCAAAGAATGCCATCTACAACCAACCACAAGCCTAATGCAACAACTTCTTTCTCTCTTTGCCTAATTCTTATTTTCATGGCCATAGCATAGGTAGCTGGAGGTTGGAATAAATTATGAATGAAACGTCAAACTAACAAATTTAAAGACTACTACTGTACACTCCTCTCCTCTCCTCTCATATAGGGTGGCAAAGTGCGAGTTTAATTGAATTATTTAATCTGTCAATCAATTTTGTTTTGTCAATCCGCTTTTTTTTTTTTATTTCAAAAGAAACTAAAATAAAAATATTTAAAAAAATAAATTTCACATATTATATTAACTACAAAAATGTGTATATATAATAATATCGGAATTTAAATTATAAATATCTTTAG
>Ga0214544_1010473_pt1 | contig 13609 bp, 5 predicted proteins | sample CNSS3metaG_FD_160074 | JGI IMG/M metagenome (GOLD analysis project Ga0214544, IMG submission 160074) | Root nodule microbial communities from cowpea collected in UCLA plant growth center, Los Angeles, California, USA - CNSS3 | ecosystem: Host-associated > Plants > Roots > Nodule | place: USA...
AATATATAAAATATATATAAAATAAAATATATTATAAAATATATATATATATATATATATATATATATATATATATATATATATATATATATATATATATATATATATATATATATATATATATTCTAAAAAGTATTTTGAAAATTTAAAATATCTTTTGAATTATCCTATCCAACAATATATTCTGTTTATGCATTCTAAAATATTTTTTCTAAAATATTCTTTTTGGATTGGTGAATTCGAAACTTTATTTTCTATGATTTTTTTTTTTTAATTGCTAGCTGCTTGTTTGTGACAAATCCATTTCTAGGTGCATTTGAATGGCTCAATGTCATCAACATTTAGGAATTCTGCAATTTAGTTGGTTTCATCCTTAATTTTTCTACCATTATGTTGTCTGTGATGATAAGTTTTCGTGTTTGTAGTAACGCTAAAAAGCAAAATTGCTTTTACCCCATTACTCAAGCCAGTTAAATAAAATAATGACCAACATTCTCATTTAGACGATATACAAGAGAAATTCTTGGACGTTAAAGTTATGCATGAATGATGTGGTATTTTGAGACTTGACTTAATGTGATTTACATGAGATATGAATGATTTTAAGATAACATATGAATAATGTGAGAATTTTATGGAGAAATTCCTTTGATGGTAATATAGTGTATGTAATGATTTATGAATTCATGTGAGGTTACGTCCTGATACTTTAATGATTATTCAGACTCACATAGAATATAATAGTTCATGTGGTGAGAGTAGTAAGATGTCATAGTTTAAGGCAAAATAATGACCTTAGATGGATTAACCTTGTGTGTGGTAGAGTGAAATTCATTAGTAATGGCTCAGAGCAATAGAGCCACAAGTGCAAGTTTTCATCGAATCTGATTTCATTACATGTATATAGATAATTGAGTTAGAAAGTCTACTATTGTTTGGTATTACATGTTGCTTGTGTTGTAATGACTTGATTATTTTTGTTAATTTAATTTCATCAACTTACCCTTTTCCTTGTGCTTCTGTTTTCTTGTTTGTCTTTTTTTTTTACAATGATCACCAAAATTGGTGTAATCAGATGATGAGACATATATTGATCTTGATTAGATATCCAGAGTGATGCTGCGGTTTAGATTGTAAATTTCAGACAAAAAATTATAACAAAATTGTTCCAAGGATACATTTTTTGCCTCACAATATATACAACATTTTTTTTCAGTTTTAATATTTTAAATGAAAATAAAAATCTAAAATAAAACGCAAAGTTAAGTATATTATGAATTTAGTAAATTTATATTTAAAACAATTTTAGATTATGGTAAATCTTAGGTTTTTCTTGCCTCTATTTAATCATTTCTAAAATTTTTAATATATTGTTAAATTTGTTTGCAAATTTGTTATAAAATTATGCAAAAAAAGAAAAAAATTCTTGTTATTTTTTTTAAAAGAGTTTTAATTGACAAATAATTTTTCCGTGAATAATATTTTTTATAAAATTATAAAATTTGTATGTATTTTTTATAAAATTTGTCTATAAAAAATATTTTACAAAAAAATTAATAACATTTTTTTGTAAAAGGTTGTCAAAATATGCATAAATAGATTTCTATCAGTAATCTTTCTGTAAGATGTTCTCTGTTGAATTTTTGTGTTGTTCCTATGTTGTATTTTCAAAATACATTAATAATTACTAATTTTGAAGTTTTAAAATATTTTTAAAATATATTTCTAATGTTCAATAGAAGACAACATAAAAAAAGTCAACAAAGAATTTGAACTCTACTTTTACTCTGGTCTTGAGTATTAACATTGGAATTTTATTCCATCTAAAAGGTTGTCGTTCATTCGTAACATCAGACTTTCAGTAAAGATTATATAAGATGCTTTTAATGGAATCTTTGAGAGACCATGTTTAGTGGTTCAGCTATGATCAAAATCCTCTTTTAACACAAAAGTTCATATGAAAATCTGTAATTTAACTGATTTTTCTAGCTAAAATGTGTCAAGGAGTTGGCCTTAAGCAACTGAGCATTGATTTATTAGAAAAGAAAACATTCATTACACTTTCCTATTTTTTTTAAACAATAAGAAACTTTTAATCTTACTTTCAGTTACTTAAGATCAGTTTTAAGGTTTGGTGTTAACAGAAGAATGCTATAAATGTATGAGTGTAAGAAATGTTATGTACTTATTGCAAGTGCAGTTATGGCAAGTGCCCTTCCATTTTTGTGGAGGTGGACCAAATCCTTGATCATTAAAACTATCAGATTCTGGCCAAATTCCAGTATCTATTACTCCAACAATTATGTCACTCTCTGTAGTTGTTCTTTCCACAGATTGAGATAAGCCTATGAAATCCCAGGATCTTGTCGTATGCATCTCATTCTTTTTGTTTTGGAAAACAGAAACAACACCATCCAGTCCTATGAAAATGTCAGAATCATACATCATAATGAATACACTTACAATGATACATTATTACATAGATACATAGAAAGGCAATTTGATAGTGATATATAGAGATTATGCATGTAATGTATATTAGAAAGTGGGATCTCCAACAATGTAATCAATACCTCTCATTTTCATTGCTTCCTCTTCTGTTAGCTTTGCAACAAAACCATTAAAACTCTTCTTGTAGCTGTGTAGCAAAGCATCTGCTGCAAATTTGCTGCATGAATGCCATTTGAATTGGTGTTTAGTGAAACACTTTTTTAATTGATCAAGATTTTCATAAAATCAAATTAGTATAAGCTTAACTAGTAATTTTTTCTCGATATTTATATCTTTTAATATTTTGGTTCTTATATTTATTTTTAATTCATTTGAGTCCATATTTTGTAAAAAGATTCAATGTAGTCTCTTTCGTTAATTTAGGATTAACATTGGACGTAAATGTCATGTAGTATCAATATCTAGGTCTATCATGTGTAAAAATCTATATCATCTTCTCAATATGGCTCCTTCCGTTACATTAGGGTTAATACCATTCAAAAGTGTCACATTCTAATATTTAGGTCTATCACTTGTCAAAATTTGGATAATCTTTTATCTTATTACTTTTCTTATTAGTAAAAGATAACCCCAAATTTTGACATATGACATATCTAGATGTTGATACGTGACACTTTCAAAGGACATTAACGTCAATTTAACTTTTAAAGGACATTAACATCAATTTAACAAAAGAGGTTACATTGAATATTTTTTTTGCAAAATAAGAACTCAATGGAGTATTTTTTAAAAATAAGAATTTAATTAAATAAAAAAATATACATCAACCAAAATGAATTAAAAATTTTAAATATTAAGATCAAATTACTGATTAAACCACCACTATAAAAAATGTTTTATATTATTGATTCGTTGAAAATTGTTATGCATGCAAGTAACATTTTTTTGTTAGTAGAGATTAGCATAAATACGACAAAATTTTGAAACTTTAAACCTTCCTAATTTTGTTTATGTACTTAAATTATATAATTGTTAAGTATGTGGAGGGGATTTTTCTAGGAGATTTAGTGCCAAAGAGTCACAAAGAAAGTTATATAAGATATTAATTAGGTACATTATCTTCTATTCAAAATTTTAAAACAACAAATTTATATGTCATTTTTCTTTTAAATTATAATGTGTATCTAAAACTCACTTGAATTTGGACTCTTTATTATGTCGCGTGTAATTTTAATATATAATTATACTATTATAAATAAAATTTTTAATACATAAGATCAACAAACCTAAGATTTATAGGTCACTTTAGGTTTAAGGTTTAGAATTTAAAGATCATTGAAATGAATCACTAAAGATGAGTAATTGACTTTAATCTATTATTGTACGGTTATCAATAACAGAACAATGTCTCCCCTCTATCATTGCTATATTCCTCCTCAATTTTAATTCATACTCCTATGAATAAATATTTTTATACAAATAATCGATTTTTAGGTTACTTTAAATTATACTCATTAAAATCTATCACCAAGATGTGTAATTCACTTTAATACAATTATTGGATTTTGTTTTAAGGAATAATAAGATAAAATAAGTTCAGTCTTTTTCCTTACCTTCTAATTATTTCTATTCAAGGTGTGGGTCACACACTTTTATTTTAACAAAAAAAAAAAAACACGAGTTAATCAATCTAAAAACATAATTAGTAATTGATAAAGTTTTACTTTTTATGTAATTTTTCCATGACCAATAAATTTGATTTGATTTTCAAATTGAAAATTAATAACAAAAAGTTATTGATTGTATTACAATATAATATTATATATTTTAAATTAATTAACAGCTAGAAAAGCAAACATAAATATACTATCTTTGATTATATTATGCATATAGGATATCTATACTTATCAAAATATGATAATTTATATTTTAATTTTCAATTATAGAGTTATATAATTTATTAAACCACGAAACAAGTTAAAAATAGTTAGAATTATATGAAATTTTTTTCACCATAAATATTTTTATTTGACATATCTAATTACAAAATATTTAAGAATTGTATAGGAAAAATTAAAAAGCGCCGTAAACCAAATTATAAAACATGTATTTGATTTGATTTATATTTTATATTAAATTAGAACTAAACCAAAGTAAACATCACCTCATTTTATATTTAACTCCAATGATTTTTTAAAAAATAATGATCAAAATCAAATAAAAAAAATTGAACCAAATCCTATCACAATAAATTAAAACAATGGAAGAAAACTTGAAAGAAAATTGAATTAATAACCTGCCGAGGATATTTTGAAGCATAGTGATGTGAACGGACTCCTTGGATTCAACGCCGTTGGAATGATCTTCCATATACACAATGTAACAGAAAATGATTATTTCGTATCTAAAAAATTATTTTCAATGTTGAACTAATTCTTCTAATTAAAAAAACTTAAACAAGTTCTTAAAAAAGTTTAGAATTCTATTGAAGCTTATAAATTTATCAAGTGAAGACTTAAGAAGAGATAATAAAAACATATATTCAGGGACAAAAAAAAATATTTAATTTAGGAGCTTAAATGAATTTCATAATTTTATTTGAATTTCTTTAAAATTGAATCACTAATATGTCGACGAAATAAAGAGATTTTTAATTTTATTTTAATATAAAAACTTCATGAGAAATATATTTTAATTAATATCTTATTTTATTGTTGATAGATATTGTCTTTAAAGTAGAAAAACAATATAATTTTATAATTTAAATTATTAAATTTTTGTCATATATCAACATATTTAAAATTCAGATTAAATCCAAATATTATATATATATATATATATATATATATATATATATATATATATATATATATATATATATATATATATATACCACCTACAATAATAGAAAGATTTAATATAAACCAATCCATTTCCGACAACTATATCAGGGCAGGTAGGTAGGTAGAACGTTGAGTTAATTATTGAAAAATAAACATTTCAGACCTTTAAAATAAATGAATAAATAAAGAGATTTATATTATTATTCAATTTTTGACATGTAAAAAGGATTACTTTTATCTTAATAGTTATTTTAAAAGTTATATTTTATTACTACTATTGTTATTTATACTGATTAATAATGTTAATTTTTATACACTCATTGTATAAAAATTACACTCAAAATTTCAAGATTATTTTTCCCCATTTTGAATAATTTCCCCAAATTTTCAAAAACACAATAACTTTATGCAGCCATATGAGTGGGGTTCTCAAAATTGATAGAATATAAACAACAATTATAACTCCTTTTTCTGAAGATGGTTATTTAAGTTCTCAAACCAGATAGAAAGAATTGAAAGTTTGGGTGAAAATATTAAAGAAACAAGCAAGTCTTTTCCATTCTCAAATATGCACAAATATACATATTTCTTCAAATGTTTTGGAAAATACCATTTTCTTAAAATAATATATTTTTACTGAAAACTCTTTCAAAGACCATATAAATAAACTATATATTTCATAAAAATGAGTGCTTTGCAATTAAATTTGAGATGAAAATTTATTTACCTTTCTTCCATCTTCACAATATGTTTGAATCAAAAGAAGAAAGCACGTAAGTATGTGGAGAAGATACCATAATCTAAGAGATATCATTTTTTTTTTTTGCAGTGGAAATTCAGATGAAATGAAACCCTAGCTTTCATAGATATATCCAAGTTCTTTTTAAGGGTATATTTATAGGGAACAATTTGATCTTGTAGAGACTTAGTCCTACTAGTCACTTTACACATTAATTGAGATGAAATTTTCCTTAGTTTCTTCTTTTCTTCCTATTTAGTTTTGGGTCACAACAATCACTTTAGGGCATTTAAGAGGGAATACCAATACAAAGATGCAATGGAATTATATTTTTCTCTACCCATTAGGGTTTACACCTTATAAAAATGTTGGTAATATTTAAGATGGAAATACTTTACTATATAGAAGAAATATAAATGATCAAATATATACTTTATTTTTAAGGACAAAATGAGAATGGGGTTATAAATTGAGAAAATATTGTGATGAGAACATTAATATGATAAGGAGAAAGTTCAAAGTTATCCAAATGTCTTAAATGTGGGGACCTATTTGAAAGCATATAACAGTGATGAGAAAGAAGAATTCAATGTGGTTGTGTTAGAAGGTGGATCAGATTATTTAAACTGGAAGGTTTCTAACAAAGAAGAAAACCTTAATTCAAAGGTCCACCACTGTATTAAATTACAAGATACCAACAAATTGGTGTTGACTGCTTCTAAGTAATCATCGACTAAGATGTTGTTATTTCTTGAATATTTAATCCATAAATACAACATTTTTACTTGTACTAAAGTGGATCAAAACATCATTAGAAAAAGAAAAACAAAATTTGAGAGTACGATAATATTTTTTATTGAATTTAAAATGAGGTGATTGATGATCAGTAAAATTATATTTTAAAAAAGATGTTCTTGATTCGTCTAATAGTTTAAAAACGTACCAACTATGGTACAAGATCGTCCTGATCTAATTTTTTTGACCTTTATTTTAAGAACACATTAATTATAACTTCCTCCTATGTTATTAGACTCTACCTATACTGATGTTTTGATTTCAATTGTTCATGTGTCTGGTTCATTTTATAGGAGTTAGTTAGACGATTGTTTTTTCCTTTTGTATAAACTGATATAACCAACCGATAGTTGATGAAGAAAAATCTTAAGTTATAATATGTTTTTTTGTGAGATCATAAATATGGATTCAAAGTTAATTAGTTACCACTTCAGTTGAACCACATTAGATATCTATGGATATTACTTTATTTCTTTAACAATCTAATTATTTTTGTGTACTAATCATATTACCTTGTACAAGCATTTTACATTATCATTAAAGTACATTGATGAATAGATTTTAGTCACCTTGGTTCAGGCAAAAATTTAATTTTTCTCCTAATGTAGTAAAAAGTCAACTGATGTATCAATCCAAAGAGACTGCATTTTCATATCAATCCATAAAATTATTGGCGAAGAAGATAGTGATGAATTAAAAGTTAAAAAAAATATTAATTTAATTAGCTGAAATAGGAGAACAGGATAAAGAAATTAAAACAGATCTAAGCAAAAGTTGTTCCTCCTTTGCTGCAATTGTAATAATTGAAAAACTATTAACTCCTTCTCACACTCAAGCAGCTTTGAATTCAGGATTATGGTATTTACGTTATAATGATATAAATCCTATCCAATCATTACATATATTCTATTTGTTATACACCTAATAAAAATTTCCAAGAGAATTATATCAATCCCATAACTCCATTACTCCAAACTTAACCATTCAACCACAACCCTCCACTTTATTTCCCAAATGCTATTATTTTTCATACTATCGTAAGAACTCAAGCACAATTACAACATTATTAGGAATGATATGGATTGGATTTTTAATGATCCAATCCACATCCATTTTTAATCCAAATAAATGGATTAGATTTTTTATCCAAATCCATTTTTTTTAAAAAAATAGATTGGATTTTTTAAAAATTCAGATCCAAATATTTGGATCAAGTTTAAATCCATATCTAAATATTTGGATCAAGTTCAAAATTTAAAATCCATTTTTCATAAAATAAATTCAAATCAAAATTTTTAAAACTTGTCCGGGGCCGATTCGACTGGATTCGACTGAATTTCGAGCAGAGCCGATTTTGCCTAATCCGACCAAATTTTGGCCAGAGCTGACTTGGCCAAATATGGCCGCATTTGGGCCAAAGCTTGATCAGTCAAATTTCAGTCAGGGTTGACTCCACTAAATTCGTTGGCCGGGACCGACTTGACTGAACATGGCCAATTTTCGATCACAGCCGACTAAGTTGAATATAGTCAAATTTCGTTTAGGACTTACTCAACTGAATACGGCTAAATTTTGGCTAGTGCTAACTTCACCAAATTTTGGTCTTGACCAACTCGACTGAATTTGGCCAAATTTAGGTTAGGACCGACTCGCCTAAATATGACCAAATTTCGGTCGCAATCGACTCTGTCGAATATGACCAAATTCAGGCCAGGACCAACTCGGTCAAATTTTGGTTGAGGCCAACACGACCAAATTTTGACCGGAGCCGACTCGACTGAATTCAACCGAATTTCGGTCGTGGCCAACTTAGTTGAATACGGCCAAAATTTTGATCGTGACCGACTCATTTGAATACGGCCAAATTTCATCCTAGGTCGTCTAAGCCGAATACGACCAAATTTAGGCCAGGGCCGACTTGGTCAAATCTCAATCGAGGCCAACTCGATTGAATTCGACCGAATTTTACTGGAGCCAACTAGGCTAAATACAACCAAATTTTGGTCGCAGTTGTCTCGGCCGAATATGGTCAAATTTTGTCTAGGTCGACTCAGCCCAATGTAGTCAAATTTGGGTCGGGGTGAACTCAACAAAATACTTCCAAATTTTGACAAAGACCAGCTGGGCCAAATTTCGATCGGGACCGACTTGACAGAATTTGACCTAATTCAGCCAAATTTTGTATAGGGTCACGCCAATTCAATCAAGTACGACTAAATTTGGGCTAGTCCGTCTCAACCTTTAACCTAACCTAACCAAAAATATAAACTGAAAATTTGGATTGAATATTTTGGATTATCCATTTTGAAAATCTAGATTTAGAGTATGGATATACAATCCATAAAATATATAAAATGTAGATCAGATTGATATCCAAATCCAATAAAATGGATTGAGTTTTTAGTAAAATGAATATTAAATGGATTGGATCATAGCAAAAATGGAATGGATCATGAAAATTAGATTTTTTGCCCATCCTTAGTTGAACTTTTCAGATGATCATCTGCTTCCTTCTGCTCATTTAAGAGTTCAATCAATATAAATTATTGTTGTTATCCTCATAATTTTTATTTTTATCTGTTAAATAAACATTAATTATTACTTTTACCCTCATATTTTTATTCTTTCAATTTTATATGTATTTAATCTCTTTTTATTAATACATTTTTTTACAAGAGTATAATTTAAATTTGTTAGTACAAATTTATGGATACATTAACAATTCTTTTATTAAACTTCTAAAATTTTAAATTAAATTGTTAGCTTTAAAGTTTATGAATATAAATGTCAAGGTTTAGGGTTTACGGACGTCTAACGTCTCAGTCGCACGTCGCATGTCTCACGTCTCTCATGTTCCACGTCCCACGTTTCACGTCTCACGTTCCACGTCCCACGTCCCACGTCCCACGTCTCACGTCTCTCGTCTCACATCACACATCCCACGTCCTCGTCCTACGTCTCATGACCCATGTCGTCTCATGTTCCACGTTCCACGTCTCAGGTCTTACGTGTCACGTCTCACGTCTCACGTCCAACGTCTCACATTTCACATCCCACGTCCTACGTCCTACTTCCCACGTCCCACGTCTCACATATCACGTGTCACGTCTCACGTTTCACGTCTCACGTCTCACGTTTCACGTCTCACATCCCACGTCTCACGTCTCAATCTCACGTCTTTCGTCTCACGTCGCACGTTGCATGTCCCACGTCTCACGTCCCATGTCTCACGTCTCACGTCTCACGTCTCACTTTTTTTGTCTAACGTCCCACGTCTTACGTCCAACGTCCTACGTCTCATGTTCCACGTCTCACGTTTCACGTCTCACGTCTCACGCCTCACGTCTCATGTCGCACGCCCATTGTCCCACGTATCACGTCCACGTCTCCCCTTCCACGCGTCACGTCCCACGTCGCACGTCTCACATTATTGCACTGAAATACTTGATTCTTTCATAAAAATAATGGTGCTTTGATTTACTGGTTGCAATATAACTAAGGTTCTTCTTTGTTTTTTATCTTTCTTCAAGTTTCTTATTGATCGAAATAAGAGAAAGGACATTATTTTACCGAAAATAGGAAAGCTAACCTTATGCAACAACAATAATTTGAAGCTTTTGCAGATGTCTGTTATCATTACATGGATGATTTTAGAAAATTGTTTAGATGTTGGCAGACAATATTTTTTTATTGGTTTTCTGTTCTGACATTCAATATGCGAAGAGATGTGTCACAAAATTCTAATAAAGGGTTGACAAAATATCCATTTTTTATAATCCAATCTATTTTTTCTATGATCTAATCTATTTAATATCTATTTTATTAAAAATTCAATTCATTTAAAATCCATTTTATTGGATATGGATATCAATATGATATATATTTTATATATTTTATGAATTGGATATTCATTCTCTAAATCTAGATTTTTAAAATGGATAATCCAAAATATCCAATCCAAATTTTCAGTTTATATTTTTGGTTAGGTTAGGTTAAAAGTTGAGACCGACTAGTCCAAATTTAGTCGTATTTGATTGAGTTGGTGTGACCTTATACAAAATTTGGCCGAATTCTGTCAAGTCGATCTCGATCGAAATTTAGCCCAGCTGGTCCTGGACAAAATTCCAAATTTGCAAGTATTCAGTTGAGTTTACTCTGTCCCAAATTTGACTGCATTGTCCTGAGTCGACCTAGACAAAATTTGACCGTATTCGACCGAGACAACCGCGACCAAAATTTGGTTGTATTCAACCTAGTTGGCTCTAGTCTAAATTTGGTCGAATCCAATCGAGTTGGCCCCGATTGAGATTTGGCCGAGTCGGCCCTGACCCAAATTTGGTCGTATTTGGCTGAGACGACCTACGGTGAAATTTGGCCGTATTCAAATGAGTCGGTCACGATCGAAATTTGGCCGTATTCAACTGAGTCGGCCACAATCGAAATTCGGCCAAATTTGTATTCATAGGGCTGACACCAAAGAATTTGACAGATTTGGCCGAATACTTCCAAATTTTGTTCAGGACCAACTCGGTCAGATCTCAATGGGGACCGACTTGACAGAATTTGGCCTAATTCGGCCAAATTTTGTACAGGGTCACACCAACTCAATCAAATACAACTAAATTTGGGCTAGTCTTTCTCAACCTTTAGCCTAACCTAAAAAAAAATATAAAGTGAAAATTTGGATTGGATATTTTGGATTATCCATTTTAAAAATCTAGATTTCAAGAATGGATATCCAATCCATAAAATATATAAAATGTAGATTAGATTGATATCCAGATCCAATAAAATGAATTTTAAATGGATTGGATTTTTAATAGAATGGATATTAAATGGATTGGATCATAGAAAAACTGAATTGGATCATAAAAATTGGAGTTTTTGCCCACCCTACAACATTATAGTTTGAATGCCACCACCAAAATAATTCACGGACATTACCAAAGTTCTGAATGACCCAACCACCATTTATATATTTTATAGTTTTGCCACTGTTCATGTATATTTTTGTTCTTTTGATCTAGATAAAGTAATAGTACTTAATATCATATAGCATCACTGAACACAAAAATTATAGAGTATATAAATAAATATATACTACCATAGAGACATCAGTAATAACCTTTTATAAAACAATCAAAACAACAACTTTCTATTACCGAAGCATGATCTGTATAAAAAAATGTAATAATTTTTTTTATTCTACAAGCCTGAAAGTGTTATATATTTATAATAATATTGCAAAAATAATAGCTTTGCAGTTGTTGCAACGTGAGCAAGCCTCTCTCTTTTTTAGGATGGTGCATGCTCTTGCAACAATATCTCCTCCACATGTTGATCCCACATCCACTTTTTATGGGATATTATTTTTCACACTAGGCTTCAGTTATAGAGCATGGATCTTTTAAATCCATTCATCACACAACCATGTTGTGATCTCTCCTTTTCTTATTTTTTTTCTTTTTCTCTCTTCTCTTATATCCTAGGTTACTTACTCTTTAAAGAGTTTATCTTGCTAGTTTCTGTTATCCTCGAAATATATCTAAGATGTTCCTGTTGTACCTGGGGGGTTTGCACATATACTGTGGATAAATCCTTAAGGACAATGTTTCACACACGCCTCAGGAATTCTTTTTATTTATGTTTTTATCTTTTTTATGCATATTTGTTAACGATCTTAAGGATTTATTCTTTCAGTTAAAATGAAATGATTTTTTTTTATTATTTTTGTTCTTTTCACTGTCACATTTGCAAGTCCGTGATACTATAACTTCTCTCTTCTCTTCAATGAAAACGGCAGCCCAGAAAAATATCTTCTTCGCTTACGTGAGAGGTGCGAGCGATGGAGCTGAGATCGTTGGGTTTGGAGAGAGCAGTGGAGGAGTTAGCATTGGAAGCGGAGAGAATGCAGAGAGTGGGGAGAATGAGAATGAGGAAGCAACAGGTGTCAATGCAACAACAGAGATGGGAACAATACCCACACTGCGAGCACAATGACGGATCTTATGTCACACGACAAGAAAATCTTGTCTGCTCCCCCAAGCGTCAATCGGTGGTGTTGAAGCTTTTGTTGGTTCGACCTTCAGTATCGAAACCCGACGCAGTGGCTACGCTTATGAGGAGGTCGGCAGCGAATGTTTCAGGTTGCATGTGTCACAAACAAAACTACGGTGGCTGGACGGGGCTGTGCGGAGGCAAGACGCACCCATGGTCTATTTTATTATTATTGTAGATTAACATTAATAAATAAATAATATTATTTATAAATATCAATTATATTGCACAATTATTATTAATTTATGAATAATATATATTGGGTTTCTGATGAACGATCCGTGATGGGTTGGATTGTTCAATGAACGGTCTATGATGGACTTAAGTATTCAAGAACTTGTTGAGAGGTCCCTGGTTTCTGCTGGTAAGGTTATAAAACTGATACCCATTAATCAGTTTTTTATGAGACGACATCAGAATATATTAGTAAGATGCGCTCTAGAAAAACCAACCAGTAAGAGAGCAGTATAGTTTCACACGTAAATAATTTCTAATCATTCATTGATTATATTTGAAAGATCAGGTATCACTTTTATCTATATTGTTCTTAATTATTGATAATCAGGTACGCTTTCGCATACTACTCTTGTTATTAGGAACTGCTCTTAATATTGCAATAATATATTATATCGATAATTTGATGCTTCTTATGATTTATTTTGGATTCATAATCTAACAATTGGTATCAGAGCATGTTAGAATTATGATCACCTAGCGTCTCGAA
>Ga0214544_1010479_pt1 | contig 13604 bp, 9 predicted proteins | sample CNSS3metaG_FD_160074 | JGI IMG/M metagenome (GOLD analysis project Ga0214544, IMG submission 160074) | Root nodule microbial communities from cowpea collected in UCLA plant growth center, Los Angeles, California, USA - CNSS3 | ecosystem: Host-associated > Plants > Roots > Nodule | place: USA...
TTTAATTCATCTTAAATGGAGATTCCATTGTATCTTTTCAAAATAATACTATATAATTTTTATACTTAGAAACTATATATATATATATATATATATATATATATGTGTGTGTGTGTGTGTGTAAAATCAATTCGGATGAGTTGGGTTTTAGATGAGTCGGGTTAAAAATCAACCTGTATTGAAATTTGTGAAAAAATTTTAACCTGATTCGAACCCGTGGTGAGCTGGGTTAACTCGCGGGTTTTAATTCATTTTGATAGTTCACAACAAATTGAATAGATAATAAATTTATTTAGGATAGGTTTATGAATTTGATATTATTTTAAAAAGTGAAATTTCTAACAATTACTTTTAAGAACTGATATTTTTAACAATTATTTTTTTAAAGATTTATGTGAATTCTTTCGGTAATTATTACTGGACAAATTTATAAAATATTACAAGCATTATTAAAATCTTTATGCATAGTATATTTTTATTTTCATTTCTCTAGTACATGGCTTCTATCTTTTACAAATGATTTATTGAACAAATTAATCCATCAAATATTCACTGAACGTAATTAATATAATCATTTATTTAATTATGTAAATAATTAATATAGATATTGTTTAATTATTTAATTGAAAATTTTTAAGGTAATATATCATATGCGACAAGAAGAGTTCGTTTTAAATATAAATTTATTCACTAAGTTAAGTTAAAACTGTAAACAGAAGTTTAAATAACGATAAATATTATTTTACTCGATAAAATGTATTCCCTTCGACTACCAATACAATTTTTTTTTATTTTAATGAGAAAAACTAACTTTATGAATAAATTTTTTATTTGAGCTTTAAAAATCTATCTACTTATCTATATATAAATATTATATTATACTTGTTATGGAAGACAGAAAATGTTATTATACTTACTAGAAAGAAACTAGGTTGTGATAGGAAGCAAAGTGAAATTGCTTGATAGGATTAATTATTTAGTCATGACGAAAATAGAAATTTGAGGACCACATTCGTGAAGAACACGAGAATAAAGACGGTGAAATAGATATGGCCACGAAAATATGCTCAAAACTTGTATAATATAATAAACAAAAATGGTTGAGAAATGAAGTGAGATATATTATTATAGCATCACTTGTAATTGTAAATGGCATCGAACTCAATTCACATGTTGTACGTTTCTTCCTTCAGTCTGTGTTTCCTGAATTCATCTCCCTTTCAACTTTCAAAGCTCTCACAACAATTTAAACCTCTGAATTCCATTCCTCTCAGTGGAAGAAAACAACACTGCAACATTGTTCGATTTCCCAGAGAAAGAATAAGGACCAGAGCAACCATTGATGATGTTGAAACAGACCAACTTTCCTCAACACCTATTGTTGAGAATGAGAAAGCCATAAAGGTACCATCTTATCCTTTGGGGTTCCCATTAATGTTTCAAGCTTTGTTTTTTCGTTTCTTAGATACTGTTGGAAAGTCTTCGGATTCACATTGAGTTCTCTAATGTTCAGCTTGAATTTCTACTCGCATGTTTTGTTTTGTGTTAAAAAAATTGATTCGGGGCTAGAATTGTTAATATAATTTCAGTATTTCCTTAGGATGTAGAGGATAGTGTGAAAGTGTTAAAAGATGCAGCTAAGACAAGAAAGGTTGCAGCAGAGGAGGTTCTTTCTGCACTGTCTATCATTGAGAAAGCAAAAATTGATCCTTCTGTTTTTTTTGAAACCCTTGGTGGCAATAAATCTCCTGGGAGGACCTGGATGCTGATTTTTACTGCCGAGGTTAACATAATTTTTTGGTAGCTTTTCATTTGGCTATAATTGTGTTTCTTATTATGCATGCTTGCGGTCATCTGCACTAAACAATGTCTGCTTTTGTGCTGAATTTTAGAAAAAATTAAAAGGTGGTCGGTATTTTCCTCTCACAGCAGTTCAGAGGTTTGATGCCACTGTAAGTCTCTTTCCATGAAACTATTCGTTCTTGTTGCATACTTGTCCGGTGTTTGTAGTCAAAACATCAAGTTTACTTTCATCTGTCTGTTGATAAATTTTTAATTTTTCATGTTATGAAGAGTGCTGGTAATACATTTTCTAACACTCTCTTTCTAACTCACTCTATTATTAGTTAAAATTTTTCGAAAATTACAAAATTATGAGTGTGGTTCATTAAAGAAGGTACGAGATCTACACAAATTTATCACTTTCAATAAATTTCGACCAACACTAATGAATGTGTTTCTTCTAGCTTTACATTTCTTGTGTGCTATTGAGTTTTGAACTGATGTTGTTTCTAGCTGGAAAAGCATGGGAAACCTTGAAACAAGAAACTTTGATGGGTGCTAAGAAAATGTGGTAAAGAATAAATGTTGTTTTAATCTTTAGCCTTTAGGGTATTGCTCTGTCGTCCATTAACTCATTCTCTGACCAACATTCAGTGTTCATTGCTTACTTCTGAAATTATTAATCTGTATCTGATTTCAAGTATGTTTCTATTATCTTTATCAGTTTTTGAATGCGTATATGATCTCAATCATCACACCATTTGGTTTCCCATCTCTTAAAACTCACACGAGTCACCTTGGGTTGGGCGAAAGCATTTTTTATTTGAATCCTTTGTGGAGGAGCGAATTTCCATCCTTTCTATCAGTTTTGGATCTAATTCATTTTTTTTAAACTTAATTTATTTAGTGAAGAGAGAGAACTGTTAACTTTGCATTGAATTGTGATGTAGCTACTTTTATCATCTTGATCTATGACTGTGAGGATTTAGGTTGTCTAGAAAAAGTACTTTATAAGTTAATTGAAAGTAGAAAGCTATTAGCTAAAAGTTGAGAACACATGGTTTATTGAATTAATTGGAAAAGTTGTATTCCTGTTGTCAGTTTCATTCTGTGTAAATTTTCTGTATGCCAAATCATTGTCTTTGAAGAAAAGCTTGGTGCTTCTGTCTAATTTGGAATATTAAGTTATGGTGATGAATTATTAGGCAAAGAGGATCGAAAATGGAGTATATCTTGGACCCATTGGACAGTTAACATTTGAAGGCAGACTTTCATGGAAAAAGAGAATACTGGCTTTTGTTTTTGAGAACATACGAGTAAAAGTTGGACCTTTTCAGCCTCTACAGATCAGTCTAGGAAAAAAGGAAGATAGGGAACCGGACACCAAGGATCCTTTCTTCATCTGGTTTTATGTTGATGAGGAAATTGCGGTTGCTCGAGGCCGGAGTGGAGGAACTGCATTCTGGTGCCGGTGTCGTCGTGTCAATAACTGATTCTAACTTTCTTTCTTTTGAACTCTCTTTTCAAATTCTGAATTTGGATGGAAAGATTCATGTATATATATATATATATGTAAGCATTTAACTTCAGTTGGAGGTAAACATAATTGTTCTTGTATATTGTATAGTTGTATTGAAGTTTGTGTGTTTCATGATATTACTGATGTTGGGGCATTTGTGAAGAAAGCATTATTCAACAACTAAAGGAAGAAAAAGGGAAGATTCACCAACAGGTCTGCTTACATAATTGAACAGGTTTCAGAATGTGTTTCATTCAAAGAAATTTTACTCAGTTCCTGCTGAAAATTATACTTACTACCTGTTCTGCTGTATTTTTGTCATCTTTCTTTCAAAGTGGATTGTAAAAGCTCTTCCACTCTCTTTGTTTCAAAGATGGTTTCTTGAATAAATGAAATGAAATACTTCCCCACTTTATAAGTTTTCTATTAATGGGATATGAAAGGATATATGTCTTCATTTGTGAAGATATACAACTTTTCATGGTGCTTCTGTCTAAATGTTTGTTCTAATTGAAGTAAAAGTAAAAGTTACACCTGTTAATATACACAATATTGAATTACTACTAATTAGCTTATTATAGTATTTATTCATCAAATATTTTCCATGGAATAATTTTATTTGAGTGTTAATAAAACTTTGCCTAAAGTTGAATTCAAACACTTAAGAAATATTTCTTATAATGAAGTAATGTGTGTGAGTTGCTTCTTATATCTATATAGTTTATTTCCACACCTTTCCATTGTAATGCCATGACAAAAATAACTTAAAATCTTTACATTAAAACACAATCTATCGGATTAAAAAAGATCTTTTCAGGATAGACTGATATTATATTTGAATATAAAGTTTAAAAGTTTAACTTGGCATAATCTTTAATCAGGAACTCCAACAAGAACATGTTATAGTATGTTGAACGACCATCATCCAGAATGTGATTGCAAGCCCAACAAGGACTACTAGTGCAACCAAAATCTTCCACAAGATTCCGAAGTGGCAGCTTCTTCAAGTTTAGTAGTGATTGTTCCGCAGCAGATTCTGAGGAAGTTTTCTTAAATCAATATTCTGAAAGGTTTTGAATTTTATGTTTTCGGATGAAGAATTCTGAAACAGTTAAAACCAATCACACTGAAATGTATTTCAAGAATTCTCGTTCTAAAATATATTCTTCATAATACTTCTATAATTTATAGAGATACAGAAAAAATTGGCACAATGTCTTGATCATCATAACATTTCTCCTCCAACCAAATCAACAAATATGCACAGACAGGCTGAAAAGAAAAGAAAAGAAAAGAAAAACATAAACTGGACTCAGTAAAGCTAAGCTACCCTTGTAAGGTTCAAATACATATGCCTATATAAGACTGACAAGTTTTATTGGCTTTTTCAAAAACATCAAATCTTGACACGACATTTACAAAATCTTGCATTCATAAATCTGCAGAAATGGTGTTGGTAGCCGAATTTTTGTACGAGACATGAATGCAAGAAATGTTCCTTGGCATAATAACAGCAAAAGAATGCAGATGCTATTTACTTTGCAAGATTGATATCTGGATTTCTCATAGTTTTGAGCCACATGTCAGCAACTATACGTGAAGAAATGCTCCACAACAGTTCTTGTTCCTTTGATGATGTTTGCTTCCCTTTCTTCCCTGCCTTTCCCAACCCATATGCAACCAACCACTGCATTGCAGTAAGTCTTTGCTTCCCACTGTCCCAAGCATTCTTCTTTATGGTACTCACCAACTTGAACCCCCCCACATGCATGCTTGCCACCTTGAACCTTTTCTCCTCCTCATTCCCCTTTCTGTCAGTACTTGTTGCATGAATCACCACAATCACAGGTCCCCCAACCGCTTCACAGCGTCTCAATGGATCCCTCAATTGGGCAACCAACAAGAGTGTCACCTTTTCTGGTTCACCATCAGAACCTGCACTACTTTTTTTGTAACTTTGGTTTCTGATCCATTCTTCAAGTGGAATAACTGAAGCCAGAATATCCTTTCCACCATCTCCTTTCTTAGCAGAAATATCAAATGGGGCTTCTTCATCAGCCATGTCAGCTTGAATTTTCAGTGCTTCAACTGTCATGGACTCAATCTTTTGCATTGCAAAAGCCAGAAGCTTCTCTGCAGTGAGTGGTTCCTCGTCAACATTCCAGAGTCCTGTGGTTATTCTCTCTTTCCTTCCTGAGCTCATGGCACTTCCAATGCTTCTCAAGGAAGAAACTATTCGAGCAGCACTGGAGCTGGCTCCTTCCTTGTTTCTTCCTTCTATGATGGCATTAGCAATGCCTTCAAAAGCAACCTGTTCTGCAGTTTTGCCTATTATTTCATCTATGGGCATTAAGGCCAATACCTTGGAGCTGAGTTCTTCAAAGCCAATCCCTGCTAATTTCTGAAACAACTCAAACCCTGTCAAGGATTGATGTGATGCTAGCACATAGGGCCTTGACATCTGCATGGCTAGCTTTGGAGTATCTTTTCTGGCCACAGCAATGTCCAGAGGGTTCATGGAAGTCAAGTAGCCTCCATCCTTTGTTTGAACTACACAACCTAATCCCTTTCCAAGATCAGGAAGATACACTTTGGACTCTCCATCTTCAGCAGAAGCATCATCGTGTCCTTCAAGATGAAGAGGCGGGATTTCAGGTTGATCGAATGAGTAAATACTGTTGTTGTCTTGATCCTCAAGCATCTGAAGAAACTCCCTTGTCACAGTTTCTTCATCTGCATCTAGCCTCTGTGGTTCTGTCTCTTCATCTATTTTCGCAAACTTATCATCTTCTCCCATCATAGACTCAAGAGCTTTTATCTGCTGAGCAATTGAATCAAGCTCGGTCAATCTAGTCAGGTGTACATGATCAAGTACCACTTCCTTGACAACTTCACTGGAAGCTGATTCCTCTTGTACAGGTTCCTCAGATTCCTCTTCTTCTGCATTTCCTTCCTTCTCTTGAACCTCTACTCCTTTATCCACAACCTCGAAATCTGGAAGTTCAAAATCCTCCACCTGTTCCTTACTACGTTCATCAACTTTCTGTGTAGAGGAAGATGAATCCTGAACCGGGTTTGGATCATCAAGATTCAAATCATCCATTCCTTGAATATCCTCTCTTATTCTCGACTGTGAAGGAGTCCATGAATCATTTTTATTTGCCATTCTAGGACTAGACATGCTGAATGATGTCTTGGATTGTTTACGAGCAAAAGAAGAGAGACTACCGAGCTTGCCAGAGCTGGACTTTGAATTGTCCACTTGATTATTGTATATATCAACTCCTCCATCTTTCTCCATGATCTGGAAACCCAGTTTGAGAACAAGTTCTCCTCCTTTTGCCTTCCCAGAAAGGTCAAAACTTGTGTCCCACTGCTTCACCCGGGTGCCTTGTTGGTTTTTCTCGACGGATTCTCTTATCAGCTCACTCAAGTCCACTGAGCTTCTTCCAAAATCTAGCTCCTTAGCATCAACAGCAAAAAGGTATATCCAAAAGGGGCGTGGCTCAAATTTGATCGTGCCTTGGTTGGAGGTGTGATAAACATGGCACCTGATGAAAAGGGTCTCTTCAAAATCTGCAGCTCCTTGTGCAACCCTTGATGGCATTGTCTTAACAGCACCATCCTTTGTTTCCTTTTTTCTAACACAAACGGATAATCGAAGTCCATTCATGGAAGAAGGAAGGCCTTGAGCTGTGACCACTTCAACAGAAAACAAACAGCTTAGTTTCTGCATTCCAATGTGAGATAAAGCCCGCATAGGCTTCCACTTCCAAATCCCTTTCTTATCACTGTCAGAAGGAGTTCTTGATATGTCATCGAGCTTTTTGCTTTCTGCCTTGGCAGAAGCATCGTCAGGCTTTGGTCTTGATCGCCATGGGGACATGGACATGCGCCGCAACCGAGCTCTGTTGATGCTTCCTTCATCATCTTTGGCATCTTCAACAGGCGGAGCTGAATTCCTCGGCAACACAAGAGAGGCTGTTCTTCTGGTTGTGGTGGTGTGCTGTTTGTAAAGGGATTCACTCAAAGCCTCAAGTTCTTCAAGAAGTTGTGCATTGGGGTTGCTCTTGGCATCTGCCATTACTAGTGAGTGAAGAAAGAGTTGCTGAGATGAATGGTGATGATGATGATGTTTAATAAGATAAGATGCTGCCTACATAGTTGGAAGGGGCATGATGAATGATGAATGATGATGATGGCTACTTCTTTCTGAACCAAGAAAATAGGATGAATTGTTTGTGGAGGATAGAGGGTGAACGGTGGCGTTGCATTGTGGCTTGACGAGTAAGACAATTTTGACAATGGCTCTCTAATAGACAGAATGGTCCCAAAGAATTTAATGTTGCTTTGTCCTCATTGTTTGCAAGTGCCAAGTGGCAAGTGACTGGCTTGTTGTTCAGAAAGTGAAACCTACCCTGCAATTTCGTTGCAAATCTGATCAATTAAAAATAAAAACGTTGCAGCATGCAGATAAGGAACATTTTCTGGTATCTTCTTTTCGTTTCTTTTAGGAAGAACTCGGTGCTTATTGTTACTTCTGAGATTGCCATGTTGTTTTTGTTTTTGACCACGTTTTCTTAGCTATCTTCTCATAGTTTATGCTTATAGCACTTACGTGTTGAAGCCTAACCAGAATCAATTTTTCACATGTCTCTTTCAACTGTCATATAGATAGATGCTGCTATATTTCTATTTCTGAATGAATTATCTGAAAACAAAATGAAGAGTGCAAGAAAAAAGTGGTATAGATTCTATAGAATTAGGTGTTTATGTGAGAAAAAATTTTCGAAATGAACCTCAAATTTGTCGAATCACTGGACTAGTCTATGAATACAATAGATATTAGATAGTTTGTGTCCGAGATTCTGATGTCAAGCTTCTGGTCTTTAGGCACATAACACAACACAGAGGCAAAGAGAATCGCAAACTTTACATTGAATCTATGATGAGATGAAGCAAAACTGCATTAAATAATCTTCAAGAGTCTTTATGAATATAAACACCGTTCAATCTTCTCATTAAACAGCAAATACTCACCTGAACTCAGAAAATTAAAATTCTTTCATTCTATTGTCTTCATAAGTAGCCATAATGACTAATGCAGATTTTCTTAAAGTTTCTTGAACTATTGGTTCTAGGTCCGTCTATTTAATGATTCATTTGTCATTATTCTATGAAAAAAAAGTCACTAGCTCAAGAGCATTTTTTCTTTTAAATAGATTAATAATAATAAAAAAAGGTATGCATAATGAATTTGATTCTCAGAAGTTGCTAACAGAAACGAAACTAAGCGAAAACAGTGGTAGATATTTCCTTTTATTTTTTCCAAACCGATAAATTATCATTATTTTATCGCCAAGTAATTCACACTGGGTATATTTACCGTCTTATTTAAACACACATATCTATAAGACAAAAATATGTATTATATTTTAGCTTTAAAAATTAATTTTGCTTATTTTTAAGTATTAAGAGAAGAACTATTAAAGTGATGAAATAGACAGAACGATCGAAATTAACTTTCATGTACAAAAAATTTCATTTTGTATTTATGAAATTTTTCTTGCCCATTACACGTATGGACATGGACCACCCTTTGTCCAGAGTTTTCTCAATCAAATGGTAACCAACAAAACAATATAATTTTGGAGAATAGAATTGTCAAATTAATTAAAGTCGCCACATTCTCAAATTAATTAAAAATATAAATATAATCATGATTTAATCAATACTAAACCTCCTTCGATTTCTTTATTAATTCTTTATGACGCTCTCTCACGCTCCCTGTATTCGCTTTTACTTTCAGGTTTCAGCCACTGCAGCTGTTTTCACTTCTTCAATCTTCATGTTTCAACAGCCTTCTTCGTTAAATTAAATCATAGACTTTGCCCATTTTCTGATAAAACCCTAATTTGATCCAAATGACCCACTTGTAAATTCTCGATTTTAAATTTCGTTTGTAAGAACTTCAACTCCAAAGTATGGAACAAACAATGGCAGCCCCGGATCCGTCCAAAAAAGTGGCTGATAGATATCTGAAGCGTGAAGTTCTTGGTGAAGGTACCTATGGAGTTGTGTACAAAGCCATTGATACCCACGTAATCTCCCGAAACTTTCTTCTTCAATTATGCGAATTCGAGACTGAAGAGTCAATTTTTCCCCTATTCGCTTTTATGGGTTGTGAGAATTGGGTCTTTACTTTCACTTGGTGCAAAGAAAATTGCTGAATCGGAGTAAAATAGATATTCGTGTATGGCCTTAGAGATGTAGGAAGGGAAGATGCCTTTATTTGCTTTGGGTTCCTGGCTTTAATTCAAGGTGTTTATTTTAACAATTTACTTTTGGGGTTTGTTACTTTATCATGTCTGCTTCAAGCAATTATTTAGGAAGAAGCATATGCTTGTGTCATTGGGTATGAGGAAGTAGTACTTCTTAACTTTTATTTAGTGATCGTATGAATACAGGGGAGGAAAGCCTGAGAGCTGAAAACTTCTTAATTAGCTTCAGTATAGGTTTGGTAAAGTTATGACTTTTGTTTTTTGTGTAACTTGCAAAAATGTATCCAGGAGATAGGTATGGACAAGGCATTTGTTCAATAATGAAAATGATGGTAATATTATGATGTGGTATTCTTATAGAGATGAATTCATTGTGTTGACAGACAGGACAGACGGTTGCAATTAAGAAAATTCGGCTTGGCAAGCAGAAAGAAGGGGTAAATTTTACAGCTCTTAGAGAAATAAAGCTTCTTAAAGAGCTTAAGGATCCTAATATTGTTGAATTGATAGATGCATTCCCACATAAAGGGAATTTGCATCTTGTGTTTGAATTCATGGAGACGGACCTTGAAGCTGTCATACGAGACCGAAATATTTTTCTTTCACCGGCTGATACAAAATCCTATCTTCAAATGACGCTAAAAGGTCTTGCTTATTGCCACAAGAAATGGGTTTTGCATAGGTACAGTAATTTCTTTTTATGCTTGTTTGCTCGTTCAAAGTTGTTACATGACGCAGGTGCTGAGCTCAAAAGTTTGCTTTCACATTTTCAGGGATATGAAGCCAAATAATTTATTGATAGGATCTAATGGACTGCTGAAACTTGCAGATTTTGGCTTAGCACGGATGTTTGGAAGCCCAGATAGAAGGTTCACTCATCAGGTCTGCTTCTTTATATGGCATGTGGGTCCCATTGAGTTTGAGTTTCACTGTGTTAGCAGCAGTCAGTAATTTGAATTCAGGTTCTTTATCTAGGTGCTCATTTCTTTCGAACAAAACTCAGGTTTTGCTACAATCTGTGAACTTGAAAGTCAAATCATTTCGTTGATGATCCTACTTGCTACCAATTATTTTGCATTAAGTAGTGAAGTTTCCTATAATATTGATTAGAGTTTGCAGAATTAGAAAGTAATATACCTTATAGTCAAGCCTCGTGATTTGGTAGTCACAGGTTCTAGTCGTGGAGATAGTCTCTTTGCACACAGGACTAAGGATTCATATGCATATATGATATATCTACCCACCTAATGGTAGGAACTCATGCATTGGGATGCCCTTTCTTACATTGCTTTTAAACTTAGGAACCGGGGGAAGATAATTGAAGACCCAAAAATTGGAGCATTGAAGTAGAAATATACTAAATTCTGCTGAATCTTTTCTAGGATTGTGGTTCTCTGTGGTAACTGAATATTGTGGTGACATTCATGCCGTAAAAGTGCTACCTGCATGTTATTGAACATCTTTCATCTTATGTTGTGTATTTTCACTTTTTATTGGTGAATTGGGTTTCTAGTTATTGGACAGATAACACTTGTGCTTATTATATATGCATGAATAGGTTTTCGCTCGGTGGTATAGAGCTCCTGAGCTATTATTTGGTGCCAAGCAATATGGTTCTGGGGTTGATGTCTGGGCTTTAGCTTGTGTATTTGCCGAACTTCTTCTCCGTCGACCCTTTTTGCAGGTAAAAGAATTTTACATGATTGATGTTCTGAAGTAGATGGGCTTTGACATAAAGTGTAGTCCATTTATTTGAACATGCTGTTCATTTAACTTTATCAAACAGTTGAGATTAAGTTTTATCTGTCTGAAAATCCTAAATCATTCAAAATGTTTTAACTGAGCTTGAATAAGGTCTGAAGCTGTAGGCTAAGATTTTTGTATTCATAATTTTTATTTGAGTTTCCATTTATTCCTTCTCTGTATTTTGTGACTAGATTGTTTTAATACAATTTCCAAGATAGTTCATTTGCATTGATTGAATTTCTTCATTTTCATTTTGTATTTAAATAGTTAATCATGTTTCTTATTGCTTTTTCACTAGTTTGTTACTATCATTTGGTAGGGTACAAGTGACATCGATCAATTAGGAAAGATTTTTTCGGCATTTGGCACTCCAACAGCTTCTCAGTGGCCTGATATGGTATACCTGCCTGATTACGTCGAATACCAATATGTTCCTGCACCCCCTCTGCGTTCTTTATTTCCAATGGCAACTGATGATGCTTTAGATTTGTTATCAAAGATGTTTACATATGATCCAAAAGCTAGAATTTCAGTGCAGCAGGCACTAGAGCATAGGTACATGCCTTCAGCATCCCATTAAGATACCAATAACTTTCTTTTCTCCATAATTAATCTCTCTTCTTCCACTTTAGGTACTTTTCTTCTGCTCCTCTGCCTTCAGATCCAGACAAGCTCCCTAGACCTGCTCCTAAGAAGGAACCTAAGGCTTCTGATTTCAATTTACAGGAGGCTCCTACTGTATTATCACCTCCAAGGAAGTCTAGGAGAGTGATGCCAGAACGTGATGGGTTTGAAGGTAATTCCCAGCAAGCAGATAAGGTTGATGGCGGTTTTGGTGATTTCAGACAGACAACTGATGATAATTCAGGCAAGAATGAATCAGCTCCAATGTCTGTAGATTTTTCTATCTTTGGATTAAAACCTCCAAATAGACCAACAATTAACAGGTATAATAGTATTGATCGTCTAATCAATTTCAAAATGGCCTAATAGTTTGTAATTTTAACAGAGTCAAACATAAAATTATCCTGCTAAGTTCACAGGTATTGGAAGACAAAAAGGCGAGGCTTATGTAGAACCATATTAAAAGTATCTTAGAATATTTTTCTGGCAAAGTTGCCGATTAACAATGATAAAGTTGTAATATGTACAACAAACACTATATGTTCAATGCTAACACAATATGTTGTAATTCCTAGGTAGTGGAAGAATGTGTCAGTTATTCCTTATCTTTTCTTTTCTACATGTAAATGGTGTTATTTAACTTAGTTCTTTTGTTTTGTTCTGCAGTGCTGATAGAACACATTTAAAAAGAAAATTAGATCTAGAATTTCAACAGCCAGAATGAATATTCTGTGGCCAGCTAAGTCACACAAGCTTATGGAGGATAAAATACATTTGAAGAAAAGTGGTGAATTCTCGAACTTGTTAGTATGCCATTCTTTATCTGTTTCTCTGTGTGCTGCTACAACAAATGTGTAACTGAAGAAGTCACCGAAGAATAGTTGTAGTTCAGATACATAAAAGTAACTGCTATAGAAAAAAAAACATATAATATCACACATTCGTTCTGGTTCCGCTTGTACATTTTTGCTCTTTACATTTTCAGAGAACTTGTATACTTGAGTTCATGGAAAACATTGAGACTGAGGGAATATTCTCGAACTTTTGCTGTACGTGACGCTTGAAAAACAATAAATTTTGGGGGAACTTCATTTAAACATAAATTTGTTATCGAACATAAGAAATTTTATATTCATGTGGAGGAGTGTGGATTCAGACTGTATGCTTTAGACAGTGGAATTCCAATTTTACTGTTGAATGATTTTTACCTTTTCTTTTTGGTGTTTTTTATATTCATTATGGTGGCTGACTCAATTGATTCAATGATGATGTCTATAATATTTCTGATGCTTCTGTTTGGGTTTAAATTTAGCTAGAAGTTTTTAATGAGGATGGGACGAGCAAGAATGAAATTAGTGGATGTTATGTAGTTTTGGGTTATATATTCTTTCATATATGGATTATGTTTCATAGTTATTGAGAGATTGTGATTCTATATATATATATGGTATGAGTTTTACACATATAAGGTATTTGACACCACTTTAATCCCAAAACCTTAAAACAATGGCGTTATGGGTCTTTATTCTTATATAGTGTTTAACTTTGTCTATTCTATTCAATGTGGGACTTTGACTTACACTTGGACTATTCCCAACAATCTCCCCTCAAGGGTGAGTCCCTTGTTTTTTTTTTTTTTTCATTTGTTTTAT